>Ga0207878_100109_pt1 | contig 92649 bp, 79 predicted proteins | sample LinPmetageLP41_FD_184053 | JGI IMG/M metagenome (GOLD analysis project Ga0207878, IMG submission 184053) | Marine viral communities from the Pacific Ocean - LP-41 (SPAdes) | ecosystem: Environmental > Aquatic > Marine > Oceanic | place: Pacific Ocean | collected 2010-08-27 | reverse complement strand
CCTCTTTGGCTCAACAGTACTCATCAATGTACTTGTACAAAAATGCGTACGCAAGAGGCGATATCGTTTCAACAACCTTGATGAAGGGCGGCACAATCAGAGTGTTCGTAATGGCGAACCCGCGACAGCAACCCGAGAAGATCCTGGGGTTGTATTCGATCCACGCGGATAGCGTGCAAGCTGGTGACTTGCCCAAGCTCATCCCGCATCCATGAAGACAGCAGCAAAGCGTCGGAACTGGTCCAGATGCCGATAGCAGATCGCAAAGACGATCTGCCAATCGACGGCTTCATAGTTGTGAACCACGATATTGCGAAAGCCGACGGATTTCCTCATGTCGTTGGCCAGATCGCGCGCAATGACTCCTCTTTCGGCCAATACTTCGAAGCTTTGCCCCATCGTGATCGGCGACGTGAGTTCATGGTGTTCGGCGATCCAGTGTGAAGCAATATCAACACATAACTGAATCGCTCGTGTCAGGTTCAGCGTCAGTATGTCCTGCGCATCGAGATCGGCCTGCAAGGCCTCGGCGCTGGCCGGGCAGCGCTCTTCGAGACGCACGACGCAGCGTCTCAATGACTCGAGTTTCTGGTTGATCAGGGCTTGATCCATGCTTTTTGCCTGGCCTTGAGAATTCTGCGTTGCAGCGGCACGAAATCCTCGTTGTCGATGATGTTGCGATAGATGACCTTGGCCCAGGCGCTGTCACTGCCCAGCAAACGTCGCCCCGTCGTCACGATTTGAGTCAGCAACGGTTGCCCTGCCGTCTTCAGGTCAATGAGATCGACCGGGCGGTCCAGAGCAAACGCCAGGGTTTCGATCATGGCGATTTTCTGCTCGGACGTCAGCGCCTTGCCGACATCCACAGCCAGGTCAACGTCACTGTCCGGCCGCCCCTTGCCTCGCGCCAGGGAGCCGAATAGCACGAGCTGTTCTATTTCCGCAAAGCCGGACAGCACCTGGACGATACGCTGACCCAGCGCGGCAACGCTTTCAGGATCATTTTTCATGCTGACTCTCGATAGTGTTGACTTTGGCAAGCGTGCTCTTTGAAAGCCAACATTTCCAGAACATAAACGGAGTCGAGCACCTGCTTGCACCCAACCTTGAGTAAGCGCACCATTTACGCCCTTATATCACGTTCGACGATAAGCTTATTACCGGGAGCCTGACGACACGATGAAGCTGTGGCGCCAACTGAGGGGAACCGACTCGCGAGAGCAGATCCAATTCCGTGCCCGCCTGGCACGCTATATTCCAATCATCAGCTGGGCGCCCTATTACAACCGCCATCTGCTCAATGAGGATCTGGTGGCATCCGTCATCGTTACGTTGATGGTGATTCCCCAGGCGTTGGCCTACGCGATTCTTGCCGGACTGCCTGCCATCGCCGGTCTTTACGCCAGCATGCTGCCGCTGATTCTCTATTCGATCTTCGGCACCAGCCGCACGTTGGCCGTGGGGCCAATGGCGATCGTGTCGCTGATGACAGCCGCCGCGCTCTCCCCCCTGTTCGCCAGTGGTACCGAGGCCTACAGTCAGGCCGCAGTGACTCTCGCCATGCTGTCGGGTCTGATCCTCGCGGTCATGGGGCTGCTTCGGCTCGGGTTCTTCGCCAACTTTCTCAGCCATCCGGTGGTTTCAGGCCTGCTCACGGCTTCCGGCGTATTGATAGCTGCCAGCCAGTTTTCGAGCATGATCGGCATTGGCGGCTCGGGTTTTACGCTGATCGATCAACTCGCCCATCTGCTGACTCATCTGAATGGCCTGCACTGGCCGACACTGGTGCTCGGCGCCTCCGCACTGGTTTTTCTGTCGCTGATGCGCCGTGCCGGCCCGGTGCTGCGCAAGATTGGGCTGTCGGCGGGCGTTTCGACCTTCGTGGTGCGACTGGGGCCGGTCATGGCAGTCGCGATCACCACGCTGATTTCCTGGGCCATGAATCTTCCCGCACAGGGTGTGAACGTGGTCGGCGATATTCCAGCACATCTGCCGCCGCTGAGCCTGCCATCGTTCGAACCGGGGCTGCTGCGCGATCTGCTGCTCCCCGCGTTCCTGATCAGCGTGGTCGGGTTCATCGAATCCGTTTCGATGGCACAGATGCTGGCCGCGCGGCGGCGCGAACGCATCTCGCCGGACCAGGAGTTGGTCGGTCTAGGCGCCGCCAATCTGGCGGCAGCCTTCACCTCAGGCATGCCCGTGACCGGCAGCCTGTCGCGGACGGTGATCAACTTCGATGCCGGCGCCCGTACACCCGCCGCTGGCGCATTCGCGGCCCTCGGGGTGGGGCTGGTGATTCTGTTTCTGACCTCGCTGATCGCTTATCTGCCGATCGCCACGCTGGCCGCCAGCATCATCGTCTCGGCGATGACGCTGGTGGATCTACCCGGCCTCAAGCGGACCTGGCACTACTCGCGCAGCGACTTCGCAGCGATGCTGATCACCATCCTGCTGACGTTCATCGAAGGCGTCGAAGCCGGGGTCATGGCCGGGGTCGGCGTGTCGCTGGCGCTCTATCTCTATCGCACCAGCCGGCCGCATACGGCGGAGGTCGGCCGCCTCGCGGGGACCGAGCATTTCCGCAACATCCAGCGTCACGAGGCCGAGATCGACGAGGAGATCGCCCTGCTGCGCATCGACGAGAGCCTCTACTTCGCCAACGCCCGCTATCTGGAAGACACCGTCTACGGCCTGCTCGCCGATCGCGAAAACATGAAGCATCTGGTATTGATCTGTTCGGCGGTCAACCTGATCGACGCTTCGGCGCTGGAAAGCCTCGAGGCGATCAACTCCCGCCTCAAGGATTCCGAGGTGACCCTGCATCTGGCCGAGGTCAAAGGCCCGGTCATGGACCAGCTCGGCAAGAGCGATTTTCTCGAGCATCTGACCGGCGAGGCTTATCTCAGCACGTTTGCAGCCTGGACCGAACTTCGCCATCGCTTCGACGATGAACGGGCGGTGCTTTTGGCTTCAAAAGAGTCGTCGACCGAAGCCTCGACGGAAGCTTCAAAAGAGTCCTCAACGGGTGAATCGAAAAAGGCGTCGACCGAGGCTTCGACTGATGAAACGACGCCTGCAGAGAGCCCAACCAAAGCGTCAGACAGATAAAGCCGTCTTACGCTCGCCGTGCTGGCGCTGCATGATCGGCAGAATGTCACAGCAGGCACCCAGGATCTGGCAGTCGGTCTTGGGGGCCGGGCTCTTCTCCCTGGAATAGCGCCGGTTGTCCGGGGTCAGAATGCGATACCAGCCGCCGTGCTGGTGATCGATCATGTATTGCCAGCAATAGTTGGCGATCTTGTCGTACCAGCGCCAGTAGCGCGCCTGCCCGGTCAGGTCGCCGAGCATCGCGGCAGCGGCCAGGCCTTCGGTCTGCACCCAGTAGACCTTGTCACGATTGAGAAATTGGCGATCGAAATCCACGCCGTAGACCAGCCCGCCATGGCGGCTATCCCAGCCCTTTTCGACCGCCTCGATGAACAACCGCCTGGCCGTAGGGATCAGCCAGCTTTCCGCCGGGCGATGGCGCGCCAGCACGACCATCAGCCTGGCCCAGGCGATCTGGTGTCCGATCTGAAAACCCCAGGGCCGAAACTGATCATCGGGCTGGTCGCGGTGATAGTCGAAATCGATCTGCCAGTCTCGGTCATAATGTTCCCACAGCCAACCGTCGCCCAGGGGCGCGAGCCTGTGCCATAGCGTCCGGGCGATGTTCAGCGCGCGCTCCACGAAAGCATCGTCGCCGGTAGCGTCGAAGGCCGCCATCAGCGCCTCGCAGCTGCGCAGATTGGCGCTCTGGCCGCGATAGCCGTTCAGTTGCCAATGCTCATCGGCCTGATCGGCATAGAGCTGCCAATGAGGCTCGAAAAACCGTTTGGTCTGCAGCGCGTGAACGTGATCCAGCCCGGCTCTGGCTTCGGCGATCCCCGCCTTTAGAGCCGTAGCGTAAGCCAGCATCACCGAGGCCAGCCCGTAGCAATAATGGATGGCGTCGTCGGGTTTGCCATGTTCCAGCGTCCAGGCGTAGCCCTGGGTACGGGTCTGATAATGCGCTTCTTCAATGAACTTCAGCCCATGTCGCGCCCATTTCAGTGCCTCGGGAACGCCGCTATGGATTGCGTAGCGCGCATAGAGAATCACGTAGCCGGCGCTGGAAACGAGATGCCGATAGTGACGGTTGTAGAGCTGACCATCGTCGGTGAGATAGTGATAGAAACCCGCCTGGGGATCGATACAGCGCGGGTGGTAGAACGCCATGGTTCTGGCGATATGCTGCTCGATCTGATGCGGTGTGGTCAGCGGCATGGCTACCTCCCGGGCGATGAAGGCGATGACTGCGTCGTCTGCACTGTTTGTCTGACATTCTGCGCGGTCGCTTCTCTGGCATTCTGCGCGGACGCTTCTCGGACATTCTGCGCGGACGCCCGGAGCCCGACAATTCGCCACTGGTCGAACGCTGCTGCAACGGGATGCCCTTCCCCTGGCGTCGATATTCCCGTTCAATATCGATGAATTCTCGTAATGGCGATTCGCATGACCCTCGATGCCAGCCAATCCCCGACCGCGCTCGAAGCCTACCGTCAGCTCAAGCGTGACATCGTGCGCGGCCACTACGCACCGACGGAAAAGTTGGCGATGAGTCAGCTCAAGAGTCGTTACGGAATCGGCGTGGGTCCCCTGCGCGAAGCGTTGACCCGGCTGATCGGCGAGCAGCTCGTCACCGGTATCAGCCAGCGCGGCTATCGTGTGGCGCCGATGTCGATCGCCGAACTGGACGCCATCTACGACGCGCGTGCGGAACTCGAGGGCCTGCTGATACGGCTCGCCATCGAGCGCGGCGACGACGACTGGGAGGCGGCGATCCTCGCTCGCGCCCATACCCTGGGCAAGATCGACAAGGTGCAGGACGCCGACGAGATGCTCGAACGTTGGGATACGAGGCATCAGGCGTTGCATGATGCGATGGTCGCCGGCTGCGGCTGCCCGCCGTTGCTGCAGTCGCGTGCGGCGCTGTTCGATCAGGCCCAGCGCTATCGCCATCTCTGGCTTCGCCAGACTGTCTTTTCGGAGCAGGCGCTTGCCGACAAGCAGCGCGAACACCAGGCGCTACTCGACACGATCCTGTCCCGCGACGCTCAAGCCGCCAGTCGGATGATGCACGACCACTTGATGACGCCGGTGCCGATTATTAGGGAGAGGCTAAAGGAACAGGGTTGGATCTAGACGCTCTCGGCGGCGTGTCCGCGATCAGGGAATTGCCCCATCTCGGCGTAAAACGGCCACCGCTTCGGCGTCCAGCGCCAGCCAGTCTTGCAGTACGCGCTGCGTATGTTCGCCCAGGCGTGGCGGCGGTTGTCGAGAGGTCATCCGCTGGCCGTCCAACGTAATCGGATTACCCACCAGCCTGGCGCGACGGCCATCTTCCATGGTGCTCTCCACCGCCATCTCACGATGACGCACCTGCGGGTCGTCGAAGACCTGATCGAGCGTGTTGATGGGGCCGCAGGGCACGCCATAGGCTTCCAGTAATACCAGCCACTCATCACGTGGCCGGGCGATCAGTCGTTCGCTCAACAGCCCCACCAGACACTCACGATGGGCGACGCGTTGCGCATTGGTGACGAAGCGCGGATCCAGCGCCCATTCGGCCTCTCCCAGTGCTTCGCACAGACGCCGAAACTGACTGTCGTTGCCCACGGTGACGATGAGATGGCCATCGGCGGCGGCGAAAGCCTGATACGGCACGATGTTGGGATGAGCGTTGCCCATGCGTTGCGGCGTCTGCCCGCTGGTCAGGTAGTTGAGCGCCTGATTGGCCAGCACCCCGACCTGAACGTCCAGCAGCGCCATGTCGATATAGCCGCCCTCGCCGGTGGCATCCCGGCGCCGCAGCGCGGCGAGAATCGCGTTGGCGGCATAAAGGCCGGTGAAGATATCGGTGATCGCCACGCCTGTCTTCATCGATCCACCGCCGCGGTCGTCGGGCTCGCCGGTCAGGCTCATCAGACCGCCCATGCCCTGGATCAGGAAGTCATAACCCGCGCGGCCGGCGTAGGGCCCGTCCTGACCGAAGCCGGTGATCGAGCAGTAGATCAAATCCGGCTTCAGTCTTTTGAGGCTGGCATAGTCGAGCCCATAGGCGGCCAGCCCGCCGACCTTGAAGTTCTCGATTACCACATCGGCCTTCAGCGCCAGCTGTCGGACCAGCTCCTGCCCCGCTGTCGTCGAGAGATCGATGGCGACCGAACGCTTGCCGCGATTGGCGCTGAGAAAATAGGCAGAGGCTCTCGTCTCGGCACCCGACCCCGTGCCGGTACTCGACTCCGTCGAGTCTTTCGTCTCGGCACCCGACCCCGACCCCGACCCCGTGCCGGTGCCGGTGCCCTCGAGCCACGGCGGGCCCCAGGCGCGGGTATCGTCGCCGCGCCCCGGCCTTTCGATCTTGATCACTTCGGCGCCGAGATCCGCCAGCTGCTGCGTACACCAGGGGCCGGCCAGCACCCGCGAGAGATCCAGCACCTTGAGCCCGGCTAACGGCTGAGTCACTTCGCCCGTCGTGCTCATCCGAAGGCCTGGATGCCAGTCTGGGCGCGCCCCAGGATCAGGGCGTGAACGTCGTGGGTGCCTTCGTAGGTGTTGACCGTCTCCAGGTTGATCATGTGGCGGATTACGCCGAACTCCAGCGAGATGCCGTTGCCGCCGTGCATGTCCCGCGCGACGCGGGCGATATCAAGCGCCTTGCCACAGTGATTGCGCTTGATCAGTGAGATCATTTCCGGCGTGGCCTGGCCGTCGTCTAGCAGGCGCCCGACGCGCAGACACGCCTGCAGGCCAAGGGCGATTTCGGTCTGCATGTCGGCTAGCTTGACCTGAACCAGCTGCGTAGCGGCAAGCGGCCGCCCGAACTGCTGACGATCCAGTGTGTATTGCCGCGCGGCGTGCCAGCAGAACTCCGCCGCGCCCATGGTCCCCCAGCTGATGCCGTAGCGCGCCTTGTTGAGACAGCCAAACGGGCCACCCAATCCGGAGGCGCCCGGCAACAAGGCGTCTTCCGCCACGAAGACGTCATCCAGTACGATCTCGCCGGTGACCGAGGCACACAGCGATGCCTTGGCGTGAATGGTCGGCGTCGAGAAACCCTCGGCACCACGCTCGACCAGAAAGCCCTTGATCTTGCCTTCGTGGGCGTCTGACTTGGCCCACACCACGGCGACATCGGCAATCGGGCTGTTGGTGATCCACATCTTCTGCCCGCTCAAGCGATAGCCGCCGTCGACCTTTTTCGCCCGTGTCTGCATGCTGCCAGGATCGGAGCCGGCGTTGGGTTCGGTCAGGCCGAAGCAGCCCACCATTTCCCCGCTCGCGAGCTCGGGCAGGTAACGCTGCTTTTGCGCTTCGGTGCCGTAAGCCTCGATCGGGTACATCACCAGCGAGGACTGCACGCTCATGGCCGAACGGTAGCCGGAATCGACCCGCTCGACCTCCCGCGCAATCAGGCCGTAGGCGACGTGATTGGCGCCAGCGCCGCCGTATTGCTCGGAAACCGTCGCCCCCAGCAGCCCTAGCCCGCCCATCTCGCGTAGGATCTCGCGATCGAAGTGGTCCTTCTCGAAAGCCTCGAGCACTCGCGGTTGCAGGCGTTCCTGGCAATAGTCTCGCGCCAGCTGTTGAATCTGGCGCTCTTCGTCGCTGAGCTGCTGGTCGAACAGGAAGGGATCGTCCCATTGAAAGCCGGACATGGTAGGCGCTCCTGGCATCGTCGATGCGGTTCAAAAAGAGCGACTACGGTAACGCTATTCGTAATGTCGACACTATTGGCAAAATGTCTACATTTTACTCATGCGACTTTTCGCACGAACCTTACTTTGAACCTATTCGCCTTTTCCCCGCCAAACATCGATTCGTGGCGTGCTGAGGATCTTCGTGCAGTAGTTGACGCGTCACGCCGTTAGTCCAGCCGAAACCATCCTGGAGCGGATATTCGCCACCGCTACCGCCAGCAACCGCGCCCGCCTGTGTCGGGGCCAAACTATATTTTTCGACCAGTTTGCTTTCGCTCTCATAGAGACTGCCGACTGTCGTCAGCCAACGGTGCGCAATATCACGCGCCAGGGTCATTTCGTCATAGCGGGCAAGCCCACGCATCGCCAACCATTGCAGCGGTGCCCAACCGTTGGGCCGGTCCCATTGCTGGTCGCTATAAACCTCGGTAGTAGCGATTCCTCCAGCATCGAGCAGCCGTGTCCGGATCACCTCGGCGATACGGTGTGCCTGTTCGCGGCTGGCAAGACCAACATACAGCGGGGCCACTGTCGCTGCGCTTAGCGCACTGCGTTGCTGATCACGCTGCCAATCAAAATCGAAGAAAGCGCCGACCTGCTCGTTCCACAATAGCCGCTTGATTGCCTCGCGGCGGGCGTCCACCTTGTGCTGGAAATGCTCAGCGGTTTCGGTATCGCCAGTCTCCGCGCTCAGCCGCGCAATCTGCGCTTCGAGCTTGAACAGGAAACTGTTGAGATCGATAGGCAACAGCGCAGTGGTACGGATGCTCGACAGCTGCTGCGCATCGTCGAGCCAACGCGAGCTGAAGTCCCAGCCCGAAGCGGCGCCGGCGCGCAGATCGCGATACACCTCTCGTGCCGGCCGTGTCGTCTGCTGCGCCGTTTGTACATCTTCGAGATAGGCTTCCTCGCGCGGCGTGTCGCGCTCGTCCCAATAGCGATTGAGCAGGGTGCCGTCGCTCAGGCGGACACAGTGGCGGTATGCTTCACCGCAACGCAGCGTTTCGGCGCCCGCCATCCAGTAGGCATATTCCTTGCGCAGCTGCGGCAGATAATCGCGAGCCTGTCTGACGCCGTGGTGCTCGAACAGATCGACCATCAGCGCGAATACCGGCGGCTGTGAACGGCTGAGGTAGTAGGTGCGATTGCCATTGGGCACGTGCCCGTAGGTGTCGATCAGATAGGCGAAATTGTCGCCCATGGCCCTCAGCAAATGGGGGCGCCCGCTCTCGGCCAGGCCGAGCATGGTGAAATACGAATCCCAGTAATAGAGCTCGCCGAAGCGCCCACCCGGCACCACGTAGGCGTATGGCAGCGGCAACAGCGAGGAGTAACGAGGATGCTGATGCGGCTGGCGCGTGAGGACGTCCCACAGGCCATCGATATGGAACATCAACGACTGGTTCGGCGGCGAGACGTAATCGGTGGTCGGCACATCCTCGTAAATAAAATGGTCGTGCACGAAGGCGGCGAGGTCGAAGCCCGGCGTCTCCTTGCATGCACGGTAGGCAGCGAGAATCGCCTCAGGTGCCTGGCGCGGTACGCAGTCGACAAAGATCTTGCTGTCAGCGAAGACTCGGCCGCATTGCACGTCGACAAAGAGCTCGCCATAGCGCTCGGCAGGTGTCAGCGGGTCGGCGGGTACGACATCGCTAACCGGTGCCTGAGTATCGATATCGTGAGTATCGATATCGTGAGTATCGATATCGTGAGTATCGGTATTGAACGCATCGGTATTGAGCTTATCAGGATCATCGCTGGCATGATCCCCTGACTGAGCGTCCGACTTCATTCGATGGCTCCCTCTGGATGACTCTCTCTGGATGACTCTCTCTGGATGGCTCCATATTGAAGCAAAAGGACGGCGTCAGGCCAGCTCACTGCCCTGCTCTACCGACACCAGCCGCCAACAGTGATCGCAGGCCGGCAGCGATTGACGGTCGTGCCCCAGCAACAGTGCGGTACGGCCGGCCAGCCAGGTATCCAGTGTCACCTTGAGTGACGCCGCGGTGTCGGCGTCGAGGCCGCTCAACGGTTCGTCGAGAATCACCAGCGGCGAGTTGCGCAGCATCACCCTCGCCAGCGCGAGGCGTCTGGCCTGCCCGCCGGAAAGCTGGCGCCCCTGCTCACCGACCCAGGTCTCCAATCCTTGCGGCAGCGTCTCTGCCCAGGTTTTGAGTTCGACCCGCTCGAGAATATCCCATAGCTCGGCCTCGGTGGCGTCCGGGTCACCCATGCGCAGGTTGGCGGCCAGCGTGTCATGAAACAGCTCGCTGCGCTGGGTGAGATAGCCGATGCGAGCTCGCAGTGAATCTGGGGCGAGCCCGGCGATATCCTGGTGATTGAATTCGACATACCCGGCCTGGGGATCGAACGCTCTCACCGCCAGTTGGGCCAGCGTTGATTTGCCGATGCCCGAGACGCCGATGATGCCGACACGCTGGCCGGGTTCGATGGCGAGATCGAGGCCACTGAACACGGCTCGTTCGCCGTGAACAACGACGACATCTCGATAGACCAGCGACGGCGCGGCGCCGCCCGAGGTCAATGGCTCGTCTTTCACCGACGTCCCTGTCAACGGCGTCTTCAGCTCGGCCTGAGCGTTGAGCCGCTCGGCCGACCTCACCGTCGCGCCCAGCTGCGTGAACGCCATCGGCAGATTGCCCAATCCTTCGCTCACCGCCAGCGTTCCCAGCGCCAGCATCACCATCACCGGGCCACTCACCTCGCCGTCGCGCAATGCCGTCAGCCCCAACAGCAGCACCGCCAGGGTCGCCAGTTGAATGCCCAGGGTGACGACGAGATTGCCTGCTGCGGTGCGCCGGCCCAGTTGGCGCTGGTCCTCGAGTAGCGCCTGTTCTTCCCGAACCCAAAGCGCACGATGGGCATCCAGCGCGCGGTAACTGGTCAGTTCCGCCAACCCCTCGACCTGCTCGATGGCGCGAACGCGAAGCTGTTCCTGGCGGTCGACTCGACGATGGCTGGCGTGCCAGCCCCACCATGCACAGCCAGCCGTGGCGATCATTCCCAACGGCAGCAGAATGGTCAGCAGGACGATCCCGGCGGCAGGCAGGAAGACATAGGCGAACAGCGCAAACACTACAACGCTGATCAGCGCGACCAGCGGCGGGGCCAGCAACCGCAGATAGAGGTTGTCGAGAGTATCGATGTCCGCCGTCAGCCGGTTGAGCCACTGCGATGCACGAGCACCGGCCAACGTACGGGCATCCAACGAGACCAGTCTTTCGAAGACACGGGCTCGGAGATCGGCCAGCAGCCGCAATATCGTGTCATGGTTGTAGAGCCGTTCCAGGTAGCGACTGGCCGTCCGCGAGATCGCAAAGAAACGAATGCCGCTCCCGGGCGTAAAGACGTCCAGATAAGCGGAGGCGCTGAGCGCAGCGACCGCCGTCGCAGTAATGAACCAGCCGGAGAGCGACAGCAGCCCCAACGCGCTGAGTAGCGTGGCGAGCATCAGCAGCGCACCGAGCAGCAACCGCCCTCGACGCTCGGCCAGCACGCCCAGCCACGGGCGGAGTGATAGCAATGCCTTCATGGCGCCGGCTCCCGCGAAAAAGTCTGACGCTCGACTGGTGACAGCCGACCCTCTTCGATCGCGAACACCCGGCCCGCCATCGCCATGATCGCCGGATGATGCGTGGCAACGACCAGCGTGCGTCCACTGGCCGCCAGTTGCGTCAGCCCGGCGATCACGTCGCGTTCGGTCTCGGGATCCAGCGCCGCCGTGGGCTCGTCCAGCAGCACCAGCGTCGCCGGCGACAGAAATACTCGCGCCAGTGCCAGACGTTGCCCCTCGCCGCCGGAAAGGCCGACACCGCGCTCGCCCAGCGGGGTATCCAGACCCGTCGGTGTCGACGATAGCCACCGCTCCAGCCCCGCCTGATTCAGCGCGTGGCGAAGCTCCTCGTCGCTGGCGGTCGGGGCGACCAGGCGCAGATTCTCGGCCAGCGTGCCCTGGATGATCAGCGGGCGCTGGTCGAGCCAGGCAATGGCGGGCTCGCGCTGAACGTGCACCGCCCCTGCACTCGGCGCGATGAACCCGGCGATCAGTTGCAGCAGGCTGGATTTGCCGCTGCCGGAGGGCCCGATCAATGCCACGACGTCGCCGGCATCGACATCGAGCGAGAGCGGCCCGAGAATTCGCTCGCGCCCCGCATGACGCAGTTCAACGTCTACGAGGCGTATAACGCCCGGCGCGAGTTCGACGGCATCACTGCCTGCCCTGCCGGAATGTTCACCACAAGTCTGGGCATTTGAGTCGTCCGCATTCGGGTCGTCTGCGTCCGGTTCGAGCAGCGCCACCAGGCCTTCAGCGGCCCCCAATGCCGAGGCACGGTCATGATAGTGCTGCGACAGCGTACGCAGCGGCTGAAAAAACTCCGGCGCCAGCAGCAGGATGAACAGCCCGCTGAACAGATCGAGCTGGTCGGCCGGCCCGTACTGGATATAACCCAGCAGACCGAAACCGATATAGATGGCGATGACCGCCACCGAGACGGCGGCGAAGAACTCGAGCACCGCCGATGACAGAAACGCGACTCGCAGCGTCTTGAGGCTGCGGCGACGATAGTCATGAGCCACCTCGGAGACCTCCTCGACGCTGCGCTCGGCCAGCCCGAAGAGTTGCAGCGTGGTGATGCCGCGCACGCGGTCGAGAAAGTGCCCGGATAGCCGGGTGACGGCCTGGAACTGCGCCTCGTTGAGGCGCTGGGCGCCCATCCCGATCAACGCCATGAACAGCGGAATCAACGGCGCCGCGATCAGCAGCCAGATCGCCGCCAGCCAGTTGAGCCAGAACACCACGATCAGATAGATCAGCGGAATCAGCGCCGCCAGCACCATCTGGGGCAGGAAGCGCGAGTAGTAGCCTTCCAGCGATTCGACCTGATCCACCAGCTGGCTGGCAAGACCCGCGCTATGGCGGGAAGCTAGCCGAACCGGGCCTAACTGCTGCAGGCGGACCAGCAGGCGCGAGCGCACCTGCTGCTTGACCCGCAGGCCGCACTCCTGGCCGCAGACCTCCTGCCCCCACTGCGCCAGGGCGCGAACGACGATGGCGACCACGATCGCCACGACGCCGACAGCCACATCTTCAAGGCCGGCCTGGCTCGACACCACGCGGTCGACGAGCCAGGCCAATGCGCCCATCTGGATCAATGTGGCGACACCGGCCAGCAACCCGCAGCCAACCGCACCGCGATACCACGGACGAACAGCGCCAGCCTGCTGCTTCAACCACGCTCGAGAAGCGCTCGTGCCTGACGAATTCGAGGATCGCCTCGCGGCTCTCAATGGTAACCCTCGCCCACCCGAACCTTGCCGCGGAAGACCCAGTAGGACCAGGCGGTATAGGTCAATATGATCGGCACGACGAACAGTACCCCGATCAGGATGAAGAATTGGGATTCCGGTGCGGAAGCGGCATCCCAGAGCGTATAGTCCGGGGGAATGACGTACGGCCAGCGGCTGACCAGCAAGCCCAGGTAAGTGAAGACGAACAGCCCCAGGGTCAGCAGGAAGGCGAGACCTTCACGCCGGCGGCGAGTCGCCATGTAGATCCCCACCGCACATAGTAGCGCCGCGAAAGGCAGCAGCCAGATCACCTGCAAATGGTCGAACCAGCGATCAAATACACCCGGATCGATCCACGGTGTCCACAGACTGACGACGATGAACACTGCCAGCACGCCAGCCAGTAGCCGGGGAATCAGACCCCGCGCCCATTCGCGGATATGACCTTCCGACTTCAGCACCAGCCAGGTCGCGCCCAGCAAGGTATAGCCAACGACAAGGCCGATACCTGTCAACACGGAGAACGGCGTCAACCAGTCGAAGGCCCCACCGGTATAGACGCGATCGGCGGTCTCGAAACCCTGGATATAGGCACCCACCACGCAACCCTGGGCAAATGCCGCGACGAAAGAACCACCGGCGAAGGCCGCATTCCACCAGTGCCGCCTTCGTTTGGACTTGAAGCGGAACTCGAACGCTACCCCGCGGAAGATCAGCCCTGCCAGCATCAGAAACACGCCGAGATAGAGCGCCGGCAACAATATGGTATAGACCAGCGGGAAGGCGGCGATGAGCCCGGCCCCGCCCAGTACCAGCCAGGTCTCGTTGCCGTCCCAGATCGGTGCGACGGAGTTCATCATCACGTCACGGGCATCCTCGTCCGGGGCGAACGGGAACAGAATTCCCAGCCCCAGGTCGAATCCGTCCATCAGCACATACATGATTACGCTAAAGGCGAGGATGACAGCCCAGATCAGCGACAGATCGTACATTTCCATGGCTTAACTCCTGGAAGACGCAGTGGTGCCATCGAACGGCACATGAGTGGCGGACAACGGACGCATGGGACGATCGACATCGTGGACTTCTTCGTCCTCGCTAAGCTCACCCAGCCCCTGACGCACGACCTTGAACAGGTAGTAGACGCCGGCCACGAAGATCACTGCGTACACCGCGACATAGCCGATCAGCGTTGCCAGTACCATGCCGCCGCTGAGCGACGGTGTCACCGCATCGGCATAGGAAAGCACGCCGTAGATCAGCCACGGTGAGCGGCCGATCTCGGTCACGAACCAGCCTGCTGTGACCGCAATGAAAGGCGATATGCTCATGATTTGCAGCACGTGCAGAAACCAGCGCCGGGTATAGAGCCTTCCGCCACGACGCAGGATCAGTCCCGTCACTGCGCAGGCGATCATCAGCAACCCCAGCGCGACCATCACCCGGAAGCTGTAGAACACGATCCACACTGGCTGCTGCTGTTCGACGGGGATCTCCTTGAGTCCGGGTATCACGCCATCGACATCGTGACGCAGAATCAAGCTAGCGCCGTTGGGAATGCCGATCTCGACGCGGTTGGCCTGGAGATCGCGGTCCGGCAGCGCGAAGAGCAGCAAGGGCACGTTGGACTGGGTGTCCCAGTTGCCTTCCATGGCGGCTATTTTCATCGGCTGGTGCTCGAGCGTATTGAGCCCGTGTTCGTCACCCACGAAGGCTTGCAGCGGCGCCAGGATCAGCAGCAGCCACATGGTCATGGAGAGCGCTCGCTTGTGCGCTTCCATATCACGCCGCCGCAGCAGGAACCAGGCGCTGACACCGCATACCACGAAGCCACCGGTCAGGAATGCAGCCAGCGCCATGTGCACGAAACGATACGGGAAGGACGGATTGAAAATCGCTTCCATCCACGACGTGACATGCAGTACGCCCTCGCGGATCTCGTAGCCCTGCGGTGTCTGCATCCAGCTATTGGTTGCCAGAATCCAGAACGCCGAGATGAATGTGCCAATCGCGACCATCAGCGCGGCGAAGAAATGCACCGACGGCGAAACGCGGTGACGCCCGAACAGCAGCACGCCAAGAAAGCCCGCCTCGAGGAAGAACGCGGTGATGACTTCGTAACTCAGCATCGGCCCGATGAAGTTCGAGGCAAACTGGGAGAAGTTGCTCCAGTTGGTGCCGAACTGGAACGCCATGACGATGCCGGAAACGACACCCATGCCGAAGACGACGGCAAATATCTTGGTCCAGAAAAGTCCCAGGCGATCCCACACCGAGTTGCCCGTCGCGACGAACAGGCCCTGTAGCAGCGCCACGTAGGAAGCCAACCCGATCGTGAAGACCGGAAAGATGGCATGGAATGTAACCACGAATGCGAACTGCAATCGCGATAGCAGAATAGGATCTAATGCCATGGCTGACTCCTCGCGGGCGTCCAGGGCAGATGTTCCCTCGCGTCCCTGACGGCCGATATTTTTGATTCTGTCTGTCCGCCGTCCGGCCATTGCAACCGTTCGACACTCCCTATCATAAGCACGGTACCCAGGTTGGCGGATGTGTCCCAATGTCGCACACTCGCATCGCCCTTTTCGTTGTGATCTTTAGACAACTTAGCCAATCGTGCCAAAAGTCGCCAAACACGCGGGGTTTCGGCCTATCTGAAAGCCTACCGAGCAACACTTTCGTGGTCCCCTCCAGGACACCTCTGCCCATGAACCCGTCCCGAGTCCGAAAGGCGTTTGTCAAAGACCTGAAAGGCGTTTGTCGACGACCCGAACGGTTTCGCTAAATAGTCGTACAAAGCCAATTCGTGTAAGTTCTAATAGCTAACACGCTATTGTATTTTTCCTGGTTCCCTTTCATTTCCGCGAGACGCTCGTGACTGATCCCGCCGATTCGACGTCCAAACCCACTTCGACGTCGAAATCCTCTTCGACATCCACGACGCCAACTGCACCTGCAGTACCGGCGTTATGGATGCTGGTGCTCATTACGCTGGCCGGCACGCTGGCCATGCATATTTTCGTCCCTGCGCTGCCCATCGCCGGCGACGCGTTGGATGCCGATAACGCCCAGATGCAGTTGACGATCAGCCTTTACATTCTCGGGCTGGCAATCGGCCAGCTCTTTTATGGGCCGCTGTCCGATGCACTGGGGCGGCGCCCGGCGCTGATGATAGGCATGCTGATCTACAGTATCGCTGGCATCGTCGCGTGGCGGGCGCAAAGCGTCGAGATGCTGATCGCGGCGAGATTCTTTCAGGCATTCGGCGGCTGTGCAGGACTCGCCCTCGGACGCGCCATGATCCGCGACACCGCCGCTCCGGACCACGCCGTACAACGGCTGGCAGTACTCAATCTGGTCGTTGCCATTGGCCCGGCGCTGGCACCGTTGATTGGGAGCCTGCTGACCACCACCTTAGGCTGGCGTACCGTGCTATTGGCGTTGTGTCTGATGGGGATCGGTAACCTGCTGTTCGTGTGGCGACTGATGCCGGAAACCGCGCAGGCCACCGGCCGCGTCAATTTCCCCCATCTTGCACGTGAATATTGCACGCTGATACGTTCTCCCGCTTTCATCGGCTACGCGATCGGTGGCGGCTGCGTTACCACGGCGATGTTCGCCTTCATTGCCTCGGCCCCATTCATCTTCGTCGAACAGCTGGGCAAACCCGTCAGCCACGTCGCGTTCTATCTCTCGGCGCTGATCCTGAGCATCTCGCTGGGCAACCTGGTCACCAACCGCACCATTCACCGCGTCGGCATCGTCCGGTTGATGCTGTCGGCGAGCGTGTTGAGCCTGGCCGGCGGGATCTCGATGCTGGTCATCGTGCTGTCCAGCTGGACTTCCGCAGTCACGCTCGAGGCGTCGGTACTGCTGTTCACCTTTGGCGTGGGCATGACCGGGCCGACGGCGCTGACCCTGGCGGTCGGCATCAACCCCAAGGTCGTGGGCTCGGCGGCCGGGCTCTACGGGTTCGCCCAGATGGGAATCGGGGCGCTTTGCACCGCACTGGCCGGGCTGGGAGACAATCCGGCCCTGGCGACGGCCATCGTGCTGGCCACGGCTGCCGTCATCGGTCAGATCGCGTTGCGAACGGCGCTGCATTTCGATCGTCAGGCCACAGGTCGAAATGGATGACAGGCATTACTATTACGACTTGAAAGGCTTGAAAGGACTGAAGCGTATGTGTGAAAGGTGTGACTGATTGAGCAATCTCCCACATTAAACATGCATGAGTGTATGTTAGTGTGTAGCGTTATCGATACAGACTTCGGCATCCTTACAATACTGTCTTGCACTAGGGACTGATTTGGCACCAGGCATGAATGAAAACGACACCGAGAAGGCAAACTTTCCGACGTCCACGCGTACGCGCCGACGTCGTCTTCGCGCCTGTCGTGAATGTGATCTGCTGGTCGCATTGCCGCCGTTGCAGCCTGGCCAATGCGCCAGCTGCCCGCGCTGCGACCACACCTTGAGCCATCGCCATTTTCGCCCGGCGGAACGCAGCCTCGCCTTTGCGATCAGCGCGCTGATCGCCCTCCTCGCTGCGCTCTGCTTTCCGTTCATCAGTTTCGAATCACGCGGGGTCAGCAATGCCATCCAATTGACGGATACTTCGGCGAGCCTGGTAGCGCTGCACGAACCCTTCGTCGGCATTCTGGTGCTGTTGACCATTATCGTGCTGCCCGCCTTTTATTTACTTGCCGTGATCTGGCTGCATCTCGGCTTGCTACAACGTCGACCGCTGCCTCGCAGCTACCGTATCGCTCGGGCGCTTTCTCATCTGGAGCCGTGGATGATGGCCGATGTCTTCGTCGTCGCCGCCCTTGTCAGCCTGATCAAGATTACAGGCATGGCCTCCGTCGATCTGGGGCTATCGTTCTGGTCCTTCTGCGTCTATGCGCTGCTGCTGCTGCTGACGACACGTTCGATCGACTCGGACTGGATGTGGTTCTCGCTAGCGGGAGAAACATTGGCACCGGAAGGGTGTCGCTCCGGCCAGCCGGCTGCAGAGCAGGGCTTTACTGGTTGCCCGACCTGCGGTCTGGTCAGTCGGCTCAATCACTTCGGGCGGGGGCGATGCCAACGCTGCGGTGAACCGCTACGCTTTCGCCATCCGCATAGCCTGCAAAAGACCTGGGCGCTGCTGATCGCGGCAACCCTATGCTATATCCCGGCCAACCTTTATCCGATCATGACCACGACCTCGCTGGGCGATTCCACTCCGTCGACCATCGTCGGTGGCGTACTGATCTTTCTCGGCCACGGCGACTGGCCCATTGCCCTGATCATCTTTACCGCCAGCGTCGTGATACCGATCGGTAAGGTGTTTGCAGTGTCATGGTTATGCATCACGGTTCGGCGTCGCGGGGAGTCTCAGTACAAGCGCAAACGTCAGACGCTCTACCGGATCACCGAGCTGATTGGCCGCTGGTCGATGATCGATGTCTTCGTGGTCGCCATCCTGGTCTCCTTGGTGCAGACCGGTTCGTTGCTGTCGATCACGCCGGGGCCGGCGGCGCTGGCATTCTCCGCAGTCGTGGTCATCACCATGCTCGCCGCCCAGAGCTTCGATCCGCGCTTGCTCTGGGATGCCCGTGACATGCAGCCGCATATGCCGGCCGCGCTCAAGCGACAATCTCCCTATTCGCCTGTCAAGGAAGCCGACAATGCCTGACTCGATGCAACGCGCCAAACGAGTGTCGCAATCGCGGCTTTCGCCCATCTGGATCGTGCCGCTGCTGGCTTTGCTGATCGGGGCCTGGATGGCCTGGGACAACTTCTCCGGTCGTGGGCCGTTGATTACCCTGAACATGGACAACGCCGAGGGCATCGAGGCTGGCAAGACCCTGATCAAGACTCGCAATGTCCAGGTCGGGCAGGTCGAGGCTGTGCGGCTGTCGGATGACCTGTCCCAAACCGTCGTCACCGCGCGAATGTCCAATGATGCGGAAAGAATGCTCAATACCGAGACTCGCTTTTGGGTGGTCAAGCCGCGTATCGGCCGCGAAGGTATCAGCGGCCTGAACACCGTGCTGTCCGGTGCGTACATTCAGCTCGCCCCCGGCAACAGCGATGAGTCCCAGGATAACTTCGATGTCCTTGAACAACCGCCGGTGGCACCGCCCGGTGCGCCGGGCCTGCGCGTCAATCTGGTCAGTCAGGTGGGTAACTCGCTCAGCGCCGGGGATCCCATCACCTATCAGGGCTATACCGTCGGCCGCGTCGAGAGTACCGATTTCGACCCCGACAAGCGCGAGATGCGCCACCGCATTTTCATTCAGGAGCCCTACGACAGCCTGGTCACCGATACCACTCGCTTCTGGAGCTCTTCGGGTATCGACGTTCAGCTCGATTCCGAAGGCGTCAACGTCAACCTGGATTCATTCGAGACGCTGGTCAGTGGCGGCGTGACTTTCGGCGTCCCCGAGGATGTCAACCGCGGCGATGCGGCCAAGCAGGACGCGACCTATACGCTTTACAACAGCGAAGAGAGCGCCCGTGAAGGCACTTACGATCAGTACATCGAATACGTGTTGCTGGTCGACGACACGGTGCGTGGCCTTAGCCGCGGCGCGCCGGTGGAATATCGCGGCGTTCGTGTGGGGACCGTGGTCAGCGTGCCGTGGCACTTCACCGCCCCGCAGCCAGACTCGTTGACGCAGTTCGCGATTCCGGTACTGATCCGGATCGAGCCGCAGCGTCTGGATAACACTCAGAACGTCAATGACGATGTCGACGATCAGGAAGTACGCGATCGCTTCGAGACGATGTTCAAGCAATACGGCCTGCGCGCTACGCTCAAGGCGGGCAATCTGCTGACGGGCGCGCTGTTCGTCGACCTCAATTTCAACGATGATGCACCTGACTACGAAGCGATGACGTTCGACGGCAAACCGGTATTCCCGACCGTATCCGGCGGATTTGCGCAGATCGAACAGAAGGTTTCCAATCTTCTCGACAAGCTCAACGATCTGCAGGTCGAACCGATTCTCGATCGCCTGGACAAGACCATGCAGACGTCCCAGCAGACGCTTGAGCAGGTGCGCCAGATCGCCGAGTCGGTCAACGGCATCGTTTCCGATCCTGCCACGCAGCAGCTACCGGGAAGTCTCAACGATACGCTGAAGGAGCTGCAGGGCACGCTGAACGGCTTCTCTTCCGGTTCTTCGGGCTATCGCCAGCTGAATGACACGCTCAAGCAGCTGGAGAGCCTGATGCGAGATCTACAGCCGGTCGCCAAGACCCTGAGCGAGAAGCCCAACGCGCTGATTTTCGACCGCGAAGTTCAAACTGACCCCATGCCGAGGGCCCCCCAATGATGATCTCATCCCTGCACTGGCGCCGCCGCTGCACCACCACCACCACCACCACCACCACCACCACCACCACCCTGTTGGCCTTGTCCGCCGTGGCCCTAGCCGCCGTGATGCTGACGGGCTGCGCCGGACAATCGACCCCGACGAATCGCTACACTTTGCCAGAGGCCAATGGCCTGCAGTCATCGGCGACAGCGGGGGCGACAACAGGGACGACAACAGGGACGAGAGCAGGGACGAGAACAGGGGCGAGAACGGGAGCACAGACTCGGCAGCTGGCAGTGAGCCCGGTCCAGGTGGCCAGCTATCTCGATCAGGAAGGGATCGTGATGCAGACCAGCGATATCGAACTTGCCGCGGCCAACCAGAATCTTTGGGCCGAGGCATTGAGCCACCAGCTGACGCGACGTCTGCGCCAATCGCTGGCGGCAGACCTGCCCGGCGTAACCGTATTGAGCGCAGCGCAGAGTGGTGCCGATACACAGCGACTGACGCTGAGCGTCGATCAGTTCCAGGGGCGCTACGATGGTCAGGCCGTGGCCTCGGGGGATTGGCAGCTGCATGATGGCAATCGGCTGGTGACACAGCATCACTTTGAGGTCACGCAATCGTTGAGTAACGACGGCTATCCCGCGCTGGTGCGTAGTCTAGGCGCCGCATGGAAGACAGTGGCGCAGCGGGTAGCCGAGGAAATCCGTAATACCGCCAGGGTATCGACAGCACCCGAATAGCCCATTCGGGAGAAAGACGCTGTCGGATCGATCGATGAAATAAAGACCGGCCGGGGATCCCGAGGTCAATCGAGAACTCAAACGATTTCAGGGATTCAGACGACTTCGTAGTCGCGTTACCGCCTGACTATGCAACTGGCAGACCCGGGATTCGCTGACGCCAAGCACGGCGCCAATTTCCTTGAGGTTGAGCTCTTCCTGATAGTAGAGCCCCAATAACAGCTTTTCCCGCTCCGGCAGGGCATCGATCGCCGTCATCACGTTGGCCCGATTATCCGCATCGAGAAGTGCCGCTAGCGGCGACGGCGGACCGGCTTCAGCGATCGAGGCGACGCCATTTTCACTATCGCTCTCGTCATAGGCCAACAGAAAGCCGTTGTTGGCATCGGCCAGCAGTCGATGGTATTCGTCACTCGAAACCCCCATCTCCTGCGTGATTTCCCGCTCATCCGGCGCTCGGCCCAATTGCTGTTCCAGCCGACGCACGGCCTGATCCAGCGCCCGTGCACTGCGCCGCACGCTGCGCGGCAGCCAGTCTCGGCTGCGTAGCTCGTCGATCATCGCTCCGCGGATCCGCTGGTTGGCATAGGTCGAGAAACTGGCGCCGTGCGAGTCGTCGTAGCGCCCCAGGGCGTCAAGCAGACCCAGCATCCCGGCCTGGATGAGATCATCGAGTTCTACGCTCGCCGGTAGACGCACCTGAAGGGAAAGCGCATGGCGCCTTACCATCGGCATGTACTGCTCAATCAATGCCTGCTGATCGATTTTTCCCTGTGCGGTATACATCGAATGGCCTCGTGCTAACAACTACGGTCATGGACGCATGACTCAGACTCTCATTATGCCGGGTGATCAACGACCCGAGACGGCAAACTGCCCTTCTTCCAGCGTCTATTTCGACTGTTTGGCGAGGCACGTTCTACTGTCGATAGTCGACGATCAACTGGGCGTCGGTGATCACCAGCTTGTTGCCATGATCCGAACCGGGTGGCCATTGAAATCGCAACCGGAACGCGTCGGTCGCGGAGCGCCCCGAAAAGCGCTGGGTTTCGCCGCGGCTGCGGGCCAGCCGCTGACACAGCTGCGCCTGACACAGCCATAACTTGAGCCCCGGTGCCGGCGCGCTGGTCTGAAACGTCCAGCGAACTCGCACGATCTCGGCACCGTTCATCGCAGGCAGCGGCGGGATTGGCTTACTCTCCAACGGCCGATCCGAGACGACCACCGTCTGACGCGGGATCTTCACTACCCACGTTCCCTCGGCCGCCCAGGCTGGCGCGCTCCACCCCATCGAGAGCATCGCCATCAGAACCATGGCCATCAGAACCATGGCAACCAGGGGAGAAACCCTGGAAGACGATTCGCTACGGATCACGACGCGGTACCGATGGTCGTAGTGACGCGCAGATTGCGATCATCGGGGATCTCGGCCTGGGAGAGCACCACCAGCGACTTGATCTGGCGCCGAAGAAAACGTGCCAGCAATGCTCGCAAGGCGTGCTGCACCACCAGTACGGTAGGTTCATCCCGGCTCTGTTGCCGCTCCACCGCCGCTGCGGTCTGTTTCATCAGCGTGTCCGCCAGCCCGGGTTCCAGTGCGCCGCCGTTGTTGAGTGCCTGGGTGAGCACCTGCTCCAACCTGGGTTCGAGGCTCATAACATGCATCGGCTCCCGTCCCGGGAACCACTGTTGGGTTATCGCTCTTCCCAGCGCCACGCGCACCAGCGCGGTGAGCTCATTGGCATCCGACTGCTGCGGGGCGTACTCCGCCAGCACGTCGAGGATCGTGTGCATATCGCGGATCGGCACATCCTCGGACAGCAAATTCTGCAGAATCCGCTGTAACGAGGTCAGCGGCAGTAACTTGGGCACCACGTCTTCCACCAGCGATTTCTGTTGTTCGGCGACCTTGTCGAGCAACTGCTGGACTTCGGCGCGTCCCAGCATGTCGCCGGCATTTTCGTGCAAAAGATGGTTGAGATGGGTCGCGACCACAGTGCTGGCATCCACGACAGTGTAGCCGTAGATCTGCGCGCGCTCCCGCTGCGCCGTATCGATCCAGTAGGCGGTCAGACCGAACGCTGGATCCTGGGTTTTGGTACCGTCGATCGCCCCCGAAACCTGACCGGGGTCGATCGCCAGCCACTTGCCCGGAAATGCTTCGGCACGACCGACTTCAACGCCTTTCAATGTGATCAGGTAGGCGTTGGGACTCAGTTCCAGATTATCGCGGATGTGCACCACTGACGGCAGAAAGCCGACATCCTGTGCGAACTTCTTGCGCACGCTCTTGATACGACCCAGCAGCTCGCCCTTCTGGCGTTGATCCACCAGCGGAATCAGACGATGGCCCACTTCCAGACCCAGTGTATCGACCAGTTGCACATCATCCCAACTCGCCTCGGGGGTCTCCTGAACGGCCGGCGGCGCCTTGTCTTCCACGGAGCGCACTGCCTGTTCCTGTTCAGCCCGTGATATCCACCAGCCCAGCCCGGCCAGAATGGCGGCAAACAACAGGAACACCACGTTCGGCATACCCGGAATCATGCCGAGCAGCCCCATCACCCCCGCAGAGAGATACATCACGCGCGGATTGTTGAAAAGCTGACTCAACAGCTGCTGGCCCACGTCCTGATCGGTATTGACCCGCGATACCGTGACACCGGCCGCTGTCGAGATTACCAATGACGGAATCTGAGCGACGAGACCATCGCCGACCGTCAACAAGGTATAGGTCTTCACCGCCTCCCCGAACGGCAGCCCATACTGGGCCACGCCGATGATCAACCCGCCGATCAGGTTGATCACCATGATCAGCAGGCCGGCCATGGCATCGCCACGAACGAACTTGCTGGCGCCATCCATGGAACCGTAGAACTCGGACTCCTGATTGATCTCGGTGCGACGACGACGGGCGTCCTCCTCGCCGATCAGGCCGGCGTTGAGGTCGGCATCGATCGCCATCTGCTTGCCCGGCATGGAATCCAGAGTGAAACGCGCGCCCACTTCGGCGATACGCCCGGCACCCTTGGTAATCACCATGAAGTTGATGACGACCAGAATCATGAATACCACCAGACCCACGGCAAAGTTGCCGCCGATCAGGAACTCGCCGAACGCCTGGATCACCTTGCCCGCGGCATCGCCCCCCTGATGCCCCTCCATCAGCACCACACGGGTAGACGCCACGTTCAGCGACAGCCGCAATAGCGTCGAAAACAGCAGCACCGCCGGGAAGGCCGCAAAATCCAGCGGTTTCTCGGTGAACATGCTGACCAGCAGCACCATGATCGACAGCGCGATATTGAAAGTGAAGAACAGATCGAGCGCGAATGGCGGCAGCGGCAGGATCATCATCGACAGAATCATGATGATCAGGACTGGGCCAGCGAGCAACTTGTACTGCGTTCCGCCCGGCCACTTGCGCTGACCGAACCACTGGGTGAGCGCGTTCATTCACTCTCCTTGGATGAATCTGGTGCGGCATCATCGAACGCCGGCGGCACGGACAGATCCCGTGGCGTCGGCGGCATGTCACCGCCCTCGGTTTCTACCTGCTTGAGCCGGAACGCCCAAGCCAGGACTTCGGCTACCGCCGTGTAGAGATCGCCCGGGACCTCATGCTCCAGGTCGACATGATGGAAGAGTGCGCGTGCCAGCGGCGGCGCCTCCAGCCGCGGCACCCGGTTCTCGTCGCCCAGCTCGCGAATCCTGGCAGCGACCTGATCGGCTCCCTTGGCAACGACCGTCGGCGCCGCCATCGAGTCCTGCTGGTAGCTTAGCGCCACTGCGTAATGGGTCGGGTTGGTCACGATCACGTCCGCCGTCGGCACCTTGCTCATCATTCGCCGTCTGGCCATCGCCTGCTGCTGGGAGCGGATACGCCCCTTGACGTGCGGGTCACCCTCACTCTCCTTGTGCTCCTGTTTAATGTCCTCCATGCTCATCCGAAGCTTCTTGTTGTGGCTCCAGATCTGATACGGCACATCGATCAGAATCACGAAGATCATCGAGGTCACGATCAGCGCACACCCGATTGCCGCCAGGCGCATCGCCGTGGCCAGGGCCTGCTGGATCGGCATGTCCATCAGGCCCAGCAGCGTGCCGCGCTGCGCCCATAGATAGACCACGGCGACACCACCTACCAGCACCGATTTGGCAATGGCCTTGCCCAGCTCTGCCAACGCCTGGGTCGAGAACATCCGTTTCAACCCTTTGCCCGGATTGAGCTTGCTCAGCTGCGGTTGAAGCGACTTCGCCGAGAGTAACCATCCCCCCAGCATCGTCGGCCCCAGAATCGCGGCAATCGTGAACAGCAGGAACAACGGCAATAACGCCATCAGGGTATTCTGGCCCAGCAACCAGACATGGCTCAGCATGCGCGAGGTATCGAACGCCAGCCCATGATCGAACAGGAACGCCTGCTCCATGACGAGTGACAGATCGTCATAGAGATTGTTACCCAGGAACCATAGCCCCATGACACCGCTGACCAGCAACAGGAAGGTCGCAAGCTCACGCGAGCGCGCCACCTGCCCCTCCTCACGCGCTTTTTCAATTCGCCTGGGCGTCGCCGGTTCGGTCTTTTCCTGGTCACTGTCGTTTTGCTCGGCCAAACGCAAACTCCGCCATAGTCAATCGCCATCATAGGCAATCGCCACCATAGGCAATCGTCACGACAATCGGGAACAACAAACCGTGGCGGCTATTCTGCTGGGAGAAAGAGAATGGCAAAGGGCGAAATAGCAGGAGGAACACCCTGCTATTTCGGGAGGTAGGACGCGCGCGTAGGGGCGTGGGAAGCCCGGATAACCGGTATCAGAACCCTAGGCTGTCGATATCAGAACCCTAAACTATCGAGCAGATCATCGACTTGATCCTGACTGCTGACGACATCGGCGGCCTTCGGATCGACTTGAGGCCCATTGAGTAGCGAGTTGGACTGCACCGTCGTTGCCTTGGCCGCCTCTCGCCGCTCGATGCCCTCGGGAGCGTTGTCGATCAGCACCTGAACCAGTTGCTGCTCGATCTCGTGGATCACGTCCATCATCTTCTTGATGACCTGACCGGTGAGATCCTGAAAATCCTGCGCCATCATGATCTCGAGCAGCTGCGCATTGGTGGCACTGGTCTGTCGGGGCACGTCCTGAAGATAGGAGCGGGTATCCTTGACCAATGCCTTGGCCTCACCCAGCGCCTTGGGCTCGGCGAACCATTCGCCCCAGCGTTTATCGAGGTCGATGGCATCACGCTCAAGCGCGTTCTGCAGCGGCTGGGCGTGATCGATGGCGTTGAGCGCCCGCTCTGCCGCCTGCTCGGTCATCGAAGCGACGTAGCTGAGCCGATCGCGGGCGTCGGGGATAGCCTGCGCCGCCTTTTCCACTTCCTTGTCGAGACCCAGTTCACGCATGTTCTCGCGTAACATGCGAGTCAGGTGGCCGATGCGGCGAATCAGATCGTCGGGGGCCCCGCTTTCCGCCCCGCTGGTCTGAGGGTTGGCACCACTCATGATCTGCCCTCCGTAGGTGTTATTTGCCCAGTTTTTCGAAGATTTTGTTGAGCTTTTCTTCGAGCGTCGCGGCGGTGAAAGGCTTGACTACATAACCATTGGCGCCCGCCTGGGCAGCCGCGATGATATTCTCTTTCTTGGCCTCGGCCGTCACCATCAGCACTGGCAGCGAAGAGAGCTTGGGATCCTGGCGGATCTCCTTGAGCATTTCCAGACCGTCCAGGTTGGGCATGTTCCAGTCGGAAACCACGAATTCGAATCCTCCGGCTCGCAGTTTGGTCAACGCTTCCTGGCCGTCTTCGGCCTCTTCCACATTCTCGAACCCGAGTTCCTTGAGCAGACTGCGGACGATCCGACGCATGGTCGGAAAATCATCCACTACCAGAATGCTCATGTTCTTGTCAGCCATACATCCTCTCCAATTCATTCAATCTGGCTAATTTATTCGACCTGACTAATCATTTGCTTCGCATACTTGTCGCCTTGGATGGCGTATCGAGCCCGTCACCCAGGCTTGGCTTAAAACTCTTCCCATTCTTCCTGTTCGGTAGTCGTGGCGCTCTTCGAAGGCAGCTGATTTCCCGATACTTGCGTCGTGGCCTGCTTCCTAGCCTGCGATGTCAAAGCCGGTGTGGCCGGTGTAGATAGGGCTGGTCTGGTCGCAGCCTCGCGCGCGTCGGGTAATGCGTGATGCAATGTTGCTGCGGGCAGATGAAAGGTCGCAACGACATCCTTCAGTCGTTGCGCCTGCTCTTCCAACGACGCGGATGCACTCGAGGCTTCCTGAACGAGAGAGGCATTCTGTTGAGTGACCTGATCCATCTGCGTTACGGCCTGGCTAACCTGTTCGATACCGTGGCTCTGTTCCTGGGAAGCCGCGGAGATCTCGTCCATGATATCGCTGACGCGCTTCACCGCCTGCACGACATCACGCATGGTGATCTCGGCGTTACTCACCAACCCGGAGCCACGCTCGATCTGAGTCGTCGAGGTCTGGATCAGTCCCTTGATCTCTTTGGCGGCATCGGCGCTACGGCTGGCCAGATTGCGGACCTCGCTGGCGACCACCGCGAAACCACGGCCCTGTTCACCTGCGCGCGCCGCTTCTACCGAGGCGTTGAGTGCCAGAATGTTGGTCTGGAAGGCGATGGAATCGATCATGCCGATGATGTCGGAAATCTGCCGCGAGCTGTCGGTAATGCCCTGCATGGTCGTGGAGACCTCCTGCATGACATCGCCGCCGCGGCTCGCAGTGGCCGAAGCGTCGCTCGACAGGGTACTGGCCTGGCGAGCGTTATCGGCATTCTGGCGCACGGTAGAGGTCAACTCCTCCATGCTCGAGGCGGTTTCCTCGAGGGAGGCAGCCTGCTGTTCGGTGCGTGAAGAGAGGTCGGCATTGCCCAGGGCGATTTCGCGAGCCCCGCCGTGGATGGAACCGCTGGCATCCAGTACTGAACCAATCGTCTGGGTCAAGCCCTGCTGCATGTCACGCATGGCCTTGAACAGCCGGCCGATCTCGTTGCGACCCCGCTCGGCGATCCGGTGCGTGAGATCGCCCCTGGCGATGTACTCGAAATGCTCGATCGCCTCATAGAGCGGTTTGACCACCGCGCGCACCAACCCCACTCGGACAGCGATAGCCATCACGATAGCCAGCACCAGCAAGACGACGGCCAGGATCTCCATCCGTTGATTGTTAACGGTATCGGCGGCGATGGCGCCGTCGACGCGTGCCTCGGCATACTGGATGAAGTCGCGCAGATTGCTATCCAGTTCACCCATCAAGGGATCGATGCGCTGGTCGTCTTCGGTGCGCACCGCGTCCTCTCCGGCATTCATCTGCTGCTTCACTTCGTCCCGCAAAGCCGCATAAGTAGCACCGATACGCTCTGCGTATTGCGCGCCGGTATCTGACTTGGCGACCTGCGAGAACTCGGTAAAACGCTCCTGAGCGCTGTTCAGAGCCGCCGTGATTTCTCCCTGCAGACTCGATGCCCGCGCGCTATCGCCAGCTTCCACCGCGTTGCGATAACTGGCCAGCAGCGCTCGCGCCCGTACCAGGTTCAGAGCGGCACGATTGATCGTATTGGTCTGCTCGAAACCGATGCTGCCGATGGTATCCATTGCCTCGGCGCTCTTTTGATTGGAGTAGAACCCCAATGCGCTAATGATCACGATCATCATCACCATAACGCCCAGTGCAATCGTCAAACTGGCGCTGACCGAAAGGTCTTTCAGCGATTTTCTCATGTCGTCTCCTGACGAGTTCCCTGATGATATAGATCGTGATGATGAGTCATGACCTGTTGTTCGAATCTGTTCGTGGGTCTCACACGCGCTGAGCACGCCCTGCCAGGTGCATCTGCTGTACCAGATGCCCGGCAATATCGTGCAGCGCAATGATCTCGGTCGCTCCGCCGAGCGCGATCGCTTCTTTAGGCATGCCGAAAACGACGCAGCTCGCCTCATCCTGCGCCACGGTATGCGCGCCAGCCTCACGCATCTTCAACAGGCCAGCGGCACCGTCACGTCCCATGCCTGTCAGGATGACGCCCAGCGCATTACGGCCGGCGCAACTGGCAGCCGACTGGAACAACACGTCCACTGAAGGCCGGTGACGATTGACGGCGGGGCCGTCATCGAGCGCGATCACGTAGTTCGCTCCCGAGCGAGTCAGACGCATGTGCCAGTCGCCCGGCGCAATATAGACATGCCCGGGCAATACGCGCTCCCCGGCTTCGGCCTCCTTGACGGAGACGCGGCAGAGCCGATCCAGACGCTCGGCGAAAGAGCGCGTAAAGCCCCCCGGCATATGCTGGGTAATCAGCACCGCCGGACTATTGGCCGGCAACGGCTCCAGCACATGGCGAATGGCTTCGGTACCGCCCGTCGAGGCCCCGATGATGATGACCTTCTCACTCGACAACAGCGGCGCTTCGAGCACCATCCTCTTCCGGGTCGGCGTCTGGTTGACCACGGCGTTGGGCCGCGAACTCGCCGCTGCGCGGATCATGTCGGCGATCATGTCGGCATATTCGAGCATGCCCGCGCTGATTCCCATTTCCGGCTTGGCGACGAAATCGACAGCGCCAAGCTCAAGGGCGCGCAGCGTGATTTCGGAGCCTTTGCGGGTCAGAGAAGAGACCATCAACACCGGCATGGGCCGCAGCCGCATCAGCCGTTCGAGAAAATCCAGCCCATCCATGCGTGGCATCTCGACATCCAGCGTCAGCACGTCAGGGTCATGTCGTTTAATGAGGTCGCGCGCCACCAGCGGGTCCGGCGCCGTGGCCACCACGGTCATGTCCGGCTGGGAATTGATGATCTTGGTCATCAAATCGCGAATGAGTGCCGAATCATCGACACAAAGTACTTTGATCTTCGGGTTCACCGCTCACTCCTGGCGCGAGACGTCAGACACCGTCCGCGATGATGGTGATGCCAACGTATAAACGGTCTGACCTCTCAACCGAAAAGCCTGACTCAGAAAAGAGAAATTCTCGGAGTGACCGGCAAACAGCAGACCATCCGGTTTCATCTGGGACGCAAAACGACGCAGAATATTCGTCTGCGTCTCACGATCGAAATAGATCATGACATTGCGACAGAAGATGATGTCGAACGGACCATTGATCGACCATGACCCGGTAACCAGATTGAGCGGACGATAATCAATCATCGCTGCCAGTTCCGGTCGTACCCGCGCCTTGCCGGCTCGGGCGCCGCTGCCACGCTGAAAAAACTGCCGGCAGCGGGCCTCACCGAGCTTTTCCACGGTCTCCAGCGGATAGACGCCGGCGCGTGCGGTCTTCAATGCCTCGGTATCGATATCGGTTGCCAGAATTTTCACCTGCGATGCGGCTGCGCCCAACGTTTCCTTCACTGTCATGGCCAAGGAATAAGGCTCTTCTCCCGTCGCTGCGCCGGCACACCAGATCTTGATACCGGCACCTCGACGACGAATCTCCTCGGCGAGCACGGGAAAATGGTGAGCTTCACGAAAGAACGCCGTCAGGTTGGTGGTCAACGCGTTGATGAACGCCTCCCACTCTTCGGACTCCGCTCGAGTCTCGAGCCTGTCCAGATAATCACTGAAGCGGTTCATGCCATGCAGCCGTAGTCGTTTGGCCAGCCGGCTGTAGACCATTTCGCGCTTGTTTTCCGCCATGACGATACCGGCACGGCGATAGATCAGATCTCGAACCCGCTCGAAATCACGCAAGGTGAAATCGAGATCTCGGGCGAAAAGTACGCCGTTATCGCCACTGGCATGACTGGTGGCACTGGCATTACTGACGCCACTGACGTTACGGGGACCCGGTCCTGAGAACATGGCTGCCTCGGATTTCAAAATGCTTCCCACTCCTCGTTGTCATCCGTCACCGCACGACGATCGGTCGCAGGGAGTGCTGCCTGCTCTCTCATCGGCTTGGCCTGATGGGTAGCAACTGACTCTTGCGGTGTCCGATCCTCGTCGACAACGACTCGCTCCTCACCACTGCCCGCCAGGCGGAAGACGGCGATGGAAGTCGCCAGATGATCGACACTGGCCCGCAATTCGGCCGCGGAGGACGCGGTAGTCTGTACCCGTTCGGCATTCTGCTGGGTAACCTGATCCATTTGGGCGACCGCCTGGCTGATCTGCTCGATGCCGCTGGTCTGTTCTTCGGAGGCAGCGGAAATTTCGCTGATGATGTCGTTGACGCGCGTCACGGCATTGACCACTTCCTCGATCGACCCTTCTGCCTGACGGACCAGGTCGGCACCATGACCGACTTCCTGGGTCGAACTATCGATGAGATTGCGGATCTCCTTGGCGGCATCGGCACTGCGGCTGGCGAGATTGCGCACTTCACCGGCGACCACAGCGAATCCACGTCCCTGCTCGCCGGCTCTTGCGGCCTCCACGGAGGCATTCAGTGCCAGAATATTGGTCTGAAAGGCGATCGAATCGATCACGCCGATGATATCGGCGACCTTGCGGGAACTGTCGGTAATCCGCCCCATCGTACCGACGACCTGTCCCATCACGTCACCGCTTCGGCGCACCATGTCGGTCGCGCCACCGGCCAGTTGGCTGGCCTGGCGGGCATTGTCGGCATTCTGTTTCACCGTCGCCGTCATCTGTTCCATGCTGCTGGCGGTCTCGGCCAGCGAAGCGGCCTGCTGCTCGGTCTGCGAGGAAAGGTCCTCGTTGCCACGGGCGATATCCCGGGTCGCCGGGGCTACCACCGCGACGTTCGAATTGACGTCGCCGACGATCGTGCCGAGACTCTGACGCATGCTGTTGAGCGCGCCGATAAGACGTCCGACTTCATCGCTGCCGCGCTGTTTCAGGGTGGCGCCCAGATTGCCCGAGGCGATCTGCAGCGCGAAGTCCAGTGCCTCGCGAACGGGCTTGAGCGTCGCGCGTATCGTCGTCAGCCCCACAATGATCAACAGGATGGCACCCATCCCGAGCAACGAGAGCAGAATAATCATCGTGGTGCGCTGGGATTCGGCAGCACTCGCCGCCATGGTGGCCCCGCTCTCGCGCTTCGCTTCGACCAGGGCGTTCAAATCGCTGCTGACCCGATCAATGTTGGCACCCAGCACCTCGTTGTAGGCCACGTAGGATTGATAGAAGTCCCCCTCGTTGAGCGCCTTCATTACGCCTTTTATGCCTTCATCGCGGTACTGCTGGAGATCGGTGTCGAAGGCTTTTGCCGCCGCGGTATGGTTACCAGGACGGTTCTGATAATAGGCATCCCAGGTGCGGTTCAGCTCGGCAATGAGTGCATCGACCTGCTTGTTGACCGGTGCGAGATCGGCCGCCATCGGATTGCTGACCGGTTTATCGACCAGATCGCGCCCTTTCGACATCAATTGATCGATCTTCTGGAGTCGAACCAGATCTTCCAGACCATTGGTGGTCAGCTGCTGCAGCCGCTGACCATCGGCATGCAGCGCATACATCGAGACGCCGCCGCTACCGGCCAGCACCACCAAGGCCAGCACCGTCATCGAAATCAGCCGCCCTTTCAGCGAGCGCAAGCTGAGCCGCCGAATCGTCGGCAGCAGTCCCCGCGGCTTCAACTCGCCATGGTCGAGCTTGACGCCTCGCTTGCGGCCGGCCAGCAACTGCGGGTAGTGCTTTTCCGCCAATTGGCGTGTCTTGTCGGCGACCTTGACCCGCACCGAGGTGTAGCCGGCGACCTTGCCGTCTTCGACGATGGGGGTAACAGTCGACTGAACCCAGTAATACGATCCATCCTTGCGACGGTTCTTGATCACCCCCGTCCAGTTCTCGCCTTTCTTCAACGTCATCCAGAGATCCGCGAAAGCCGCTGATGGCATGTCCGGATGGCGTATGAGGTTATGTGGCGCACCGATCAGCTCTTCGCGGTTAAAACCGCTGACCTTGACGAAAGCCGGATTGGCATAGGTAATCCGACCTTTCAGATCGGTTCGCGAGATCAGGTAATCCGAGTCGCTTACCGCGAACTCCTGGTCGGTCACGGGTTGATTGTTTCGCATCGCAGCATCCCTGATTTTGTTATGCCTACTCGCGATCTGCCACAGGGGAATGGGGCAGATCAGACGTCATCGTTACCGTTTGTTATCGGCCAATCGGCTGCACTCTTGAACGTCGTGAAGCAGATCCGATCAAGCTAGCTGTTTCTGGCGCGAACTTCGGGTCTCGACGCTGGGCTTCCACTGGGTCAGCCCCGCATCACTGACTTCCGTTGCCGCTACCCGATAATGCTCCAGCGTCGACTCGAGCTTCTGCGCCTGACCCACCAGCGACTGCGAGGCATTGGCCGTCTGCTGCACCAGCGCGGCATTCTGGCTGGTGACCTGGTCGAGTTCCGTGATCGCCTGGTTGACCTGCTCGATGCCGCTACGCTGCTCCCGCGAGGCATTGGCGATCTCTTCCATCAGGCCGCTGACGCTGGTTACCGAAGAGACGATCTCTTCCATGGCGCGCCCCGCCTGTTCGATCAACGTGGCGCCGCTATTAACCTGCTCCCCGGACCCCGTGATCAACCGGCGAATGTCCCTGGAGGCGTCTGCGCTACGGCTGGCCAGATTGCGAACTTCCTCGGCGACAACCGCGAATCCACGCCCTGCGGAGCCTGCGCGTGCCGCCTCGACGGAGGCATTCAGGGCCAGGATATTGGTCTGGAAGGCAATATTGTCGATCATGTCGACGATTTCCCTCATCTGCCGCGAGCCATCCTGAATTTGCGCCATCGTGGTCTCGATATCGCGCATCATCTCGCCGCCCTGTTGCGCTCGTTGACGCGTCTGTTCCGCGGCCCGAGTTGCCGTTTCAGCGTTATCGGCGTTGTGACGGACGGTCTGGGTCAACTGCTCCATGCTGGAGGCCGTCTCGACGATGGCTGCGGACTGCTGGTCGGTACGTACCGCCAGATCCTGATTGCCGCTGGCAATCTGGCCGGCACCGACATTGACCCATTCGGCACTGGCGCGAACATCGGCAAATGTGCGGGACAGCCGCTGGCGCATGCTTTCTATTGCGAACAGCAGACTGCTGGTGTCTTTGGCCTTGAGAGTCAATGCCTGAGAGAAGTCACCCTCGGCGATCTTCTGAATACTGTTGCGGGCGTGTCCCGGATCACCGCCCAATCGACCGAGCACGTTACGGATGACCCAGGCGACGATCAGGGACAATAGGCCGCCGATTGCGGCGATGAGCGCCAGGTAGATTACGGCGCCGTCTGCCAGCACGGCGTCGATGTCGTCGATATAAACGCCGGTGGCGATCTGCCAATCCCATTGAGGCACGCGCATGACGTAGCTGAGTTTGTCGTACGTCTCATCGCCATCGCTACGACGCGAGGCGTAGGGAACGAGCCCACCATCGGGCTGCTGAGCAGCAGCGAGCATTTCGCGATAGAGATAGACGCCGTCGGGATCCTGAAAATCCCGCATGCTGTCACCCATCGCTCGGCGTGGATGTTCGACGATCTCGAGATTGGAATCGAACACGAATATGTAGCCGTCGGCACCGAATCCCAGATGGGAAAGCGCGGTGCGCGCCTGCTGCTTGGCATCCGCTTCGCTCAACTCGCCACTTTCCGATTGGCTGACGTAGTTGTCGACCAGTTGTTTGGCGCTGCCAATAAAGTACTGCAGGCTCTGGATACGCTGCTCCACCAGGTTCTCCCGCATGGAATAGAGCGACCACCCTGCCACCATGATCAAACCGATCCACATTAACCCTAACGTGGCCCATAATTTGCGACGCATCGTCCACTCACGAAAATTCAGCATGGCATTTTCATCCGGATTGCTCGAAAGATTGCTTGATCTGCGCCACGCCTACCGCTATGGCGAAGCTGACGGTATCAGCGCGATAAAGCCTTTATCGGCTCGCCAAGGGTCAGCTTTATTGTTATCAGACCAAAATCTCAAAAATCGATATCTTTGCGTCGAACATAAAAAAAACCGCAGCCTAAACTGCGGTCGGATTGATGCGAAAGTGCGGTTAGATTGTTGCGAAAGTGCGGTCGGATTGATGCAAAAGTTCGTCGTTAGACGCTTTCAGCAGTCCGTTCGACGAGTTGCATCTCTTCGTGGGTCAGCAGCTTTTCGATGTCGACCAGCACCAGCATACGATCTTCCAGACTGCCGATGCCGCTCAGGTAGTCCGATGACAACGTGACCCCGAATTCCGGCGCTGGTTTGATCTGATCCGGCGCCAGGCTCATCACGTCTGACACACCATCCACGACGACACCTACGATGCGGTCATCGACATTGACCACGATCACTACCGTCTGACCATCATATTCAACCTTGTCGAGATTGAATTTCAGTCTCAGATCGATGATCGGCACGATCACCCCGCGCAGATTGGTGACCCCTTTGATGAAGTCCGGCACATTGGCGATCCGGGTGACATTCTCGTAACCGCGGATCTCCTGCACCTTGAGAATATCGACGGCGTACTCCTCGTCGCCCAGCGAAAAGACCAGATATTCGCGGCTCGCGGCGTCGTTGACGAGGACATTCATGCTCGCTTGCGGACTCATACTGACGATACCTCTTGTAGATGTTGACGTTGCGTCTCGTGACGCTTCATCTCGTGACGTTGCTGTGATTTGCGGCGGTCGAGACGATGAAGGTCGGCGATATCGAGAATCAAGGCAACGCTGCCATCGCCCAGGATAGTGGCGGCGGAAATGCCAGGTACCTTGCGATAATTGGTTTCGAGATTCTTGACCACGACCTGCTGCTGGCCAACCAGATCATCGACCAACAGGGCATAGCGGCGACCTTCGCCCTGGACGATCACTGCAATGGCCTCGGTCAATTCAGTCTTGGCATTGGTCACGTCCAGCGCATGATGCAGCGCGATGATCGGCAGGTACTCGTCACGAACCTTGAGCAGCTGATCATCGCCTGCCATCGAGTAGACATCGTCAGGCTGCGGCTGCAACGATTCGAGCACCGCGTTGAGTGGCAGCAGAAAGGTTTCTCCCCCGCAGCGAATCGACATGCCGTCCAGAATCGCCAGCGTGAGCGGCAACACGATCCGCGTCGTCGTCCCCTGGTTGGGCTTGCTCAGGATCTCGACATGCCCACCCATGGCCTGAATATTACGCTTGACGACATCCATGCCGACGCCACGCCCGGAGACATCACTGACCTGTTCGGCAGTCGAGAAACCGGGGGCAAAGATCAGCTGCCAGACGTCGTCGTCGCTCATGCTGTCGGTGACAGCAAGGCCGTTGGACCTGGCCTTGGCCAGAATCCTGTCTCGATTGAGTCCGGCGCCGTCGTCGATCACTTCGATCAGAATATTGCCGCCCTGGTGCTGGGCGGACAGGGTGAGATATCCGGTCGGCGACTTGCCGGAAGCTTCACGCTTTTCCGGAGATTCCAGACCGTGATCCAGACTGTTACGCACCAGGTGGGTCAAGGGGTCGATGATGCGTTCGATCAGACTCTTGTCGAGCTCGGTGGACTTCCCCTCCGTGATCAGCTCGACTTCCTTGCCCAGCTTGTCTGCCAGATCGCGAACCAGCCGCGGGAAACGGCTGAAGACGTAATCCATCGGCATCATGCGTATCGACATCACCGCTTCCTGCAGGTCGCGGGCGTTACGCTGCAAGAGGTTCATTCCGTTGACCAGCGGGCCATGAGAGACGATATCCAGATCGCTGGCCGTCTGTTCGAGCATCGACTGGGTGATGATCAGCTCACCGACCAGATTGATGATTTGATCCACCTTGTCGACCGGCACCCGGATGGTACTGGACTCACTACCCTTGGCATTTTTACCGCCCTTCTTTCCGCTCGACTTACCATTCGGCTCGACATTTGGCACGGCGGACGCATTACTCGCCAGGGTCTCGGCGTTGGTCGCTGCTGGTTCGCTTGGCGACCCGTTTGGTGAAACTGATGATTCTTGTACCGGCCCATCGACGGTCGTCTTTGCAACGGCATCAACGGGTGAATCTGCTTCGGCCTGGATCGACAACTGTTCCGGCTCGATGATGAAACAGAGCACCGCTTCGATGTCGTCCTGTGATTCGGTGCTATCCAGAAGAACCTGACATCGCGCTGCATCGCCGGACTGGGTCACGATTGTACCGAAGTGCTTGAGCTCCTCGACCAGCAAGTCACGATCCTTGTCATTGACACCCGTCAGGATGACCGACAAGCGTCGGGTAGCAGCGCCCTTGCCATCATTGGAGTTCATCGGGTTCTGCACCGGCGGCGGGGGTTCTTCCATTACGGGTTCCAGCGCTTCTCCCTGCCCAAGCTCATCCAGTGCCATCTGCTGCAGAACGCGAGAAATCCGTTCGAATGCCTCGGCATCGGGCTCAGTGCCGTTGCGGTAGGCATCCATCTGGTCATGAAGCATGTCTTTGGTTTCCAGAAACGTGTCGACGATATCCCGTCGCAAAGTGAGTTCACCACGCCGGGTATGGTCCAGCAAGTTCTCGAGCAGGTGAGTCGTTTCCTGCAAGACGGTAAATCCAAAGGTGCCTGCCCCCCCTTTGATGGAATGCGCCGCGCGGAAGATCGCATTGAGTTCCTCGACATCCGGATCGTCGACGTCGAGATCCAGCAGCAGGCGCTCCATATCCGCCAGTAGCTCTTCGGCTTCTTCAAAGAACGTGTCGTAAAAGTCAGAAATATCCATGAACACCTGCCATAGAAGCCCCGCTAGCAGGGCGTGATACCGTTTTTATCATTGCGCTGAATCCTGCCCGATTCCGGCAACTTCACTCGCTATGATGCCGTTCACCCGGATCCCGCTCCCTGCGGCAGCAGACCCTGTTGCAGCCGGCGGAACGCTAGCGGGCAACGGCGTCTTTTCCTGCTGCTCGATCGCCTGAGCCGCCCGGTTATCCAGCACCACGATACTGATCCGGCGATTGACGTCGTCGCTGGGAAGCGTACCCGGCAGGGTAATACGCGAGCCCATTCCCGCGACTCTCAACAGCTTGTCCGGCGCGAGACCCGCGGCGATCAGCTGACGCCGGGAGGCGTTGGCGCGATCGGCGGACAGCTCCCAATTGCTGTATCCCTTTTCCCCGCCAGCGTAAGGAATGTCATCGGTATGGCCGCTGATGCTGATGGGGTTAGGCATTTCGTTGAGCACGGGGGCGATCCGACTCAATATCTTCTGCATATAGGGCTCGAGACGATCGCTGCCGAGCTCGAACATCGGTCGCTTATCGCTGTCCACGATCTGCACGCGCAATCCTTCCGGTGAAAAATCCATCCGCAGCTGTGAACTCAGCTCCTTGAGCTGTGGATCGCTCTGGATCACGCTCTGCAGACGATCTCGCAGATAGCGCAGGTTACGCTGCTCATCACTCGGACGCGTCTGTTCGCGAATGTCCACACGACGTTCCTCACCATCGGTCTTGGTCGGATCGTCTCCCCCGCCGGGTATGGCACTGGTACTAGCCGTCGTCTTGTCTCCTCCGGTCAGGGCAACGGCAAGCGGCGTGCGGAAATATTCGGCAATACTCTCGAGCTCACTGTCGTTGACCGTGGACAGGATCCATAACACCAGAAACAGTGCCATCAGTGCGGTCATGAAATCGGCATAGGCAATTTTCCACGAACCGCCGTGGTGCCGCGCTGACTGAACCCGCTTACGCTTGATGACCAGCGGGCGTCGTTCCCCCTTGTCACTCATGCGCCATCTGTCCCCGTGCCGCGCAATGTCTGTCCGCTGGAGCGAACATGCTCCTCGAGCTCGCTGAACGATGGCCTGACTGCCGTAAACAGCGCCTTGCGACCGAATTCGACCGCCAGTTGCGGTGCCAGGCCATTGAGACTTGCCAGCAGCGTGACACGAATGCACTGCAGCATCTTGGTCGCTTCACCCGCCTGGAGATTGATGTGGTGCGCAACGGGCGTCACGAAACCGTAGGCCAACAGGATCCCGGCAAAGGTTCCGACCAGCGCCTGCGCAATCATTTGCCCCATGATCGCCGCCCCCTGATCCGCTGAACCCAGGGCATGCACTACGCCCATGACCGCAGCCACGATGCCGAAAGCCGGGAGGCCATCGCCAACAGCCGACAGCGAGTGCGACGGCAGTTCCGCTTCATGCTGGAAAGTCTCGATTTCGTGTTCCATCAGCGCGTCGATCTCGAACGGATCCATGTTGCCGCTGACCATCAAGCGCAGGTAATCGGTCAAGAACACCATGATCATCGGATCCGAGAGGATTTTCGGATAATCCGTGAAGATCGTGCTGTCCTCCGGCGAATCGATATCACGTTCGATCGCCAGCATGCCATCGCGTCTCGCTTTGGTCAGAAGGCGGTACTGTAGTGCCATCAACTCCATGTACATCATCTTGTTATAGCGCTTGGTGCGTTTGAGCTTCGAGAACGAACGCAACGTGGCCTTGATCGCCTTGCCGTTATTGGCACAGATGAATGCGCCAAGCGCAGCACCGATGATCATGACGAACTCGGCAGGTTGCACCAGGGCACCCAACTGCCCGCCAATCGCGGCGTAGCCACCGAATACACTACCCAAGACGATGATGTAGCCTAATAGGATCAGCACGGAGAGGCTCCCGAATACAGTGCATGGCAAACTTGCTAATTATATCGGCCGCCAAGGTAGCGCTCTTGAGGGTAGAGGTATCAGAAAAGCGTGATTCGCCGAAAAAGGCCTCACGAAGCTGACAACGACAGGGAATGAACCAGGAATGAAATAAGCTCATGAATGCAAAAGAAGCGGGCCAAGGCCCGCTTCACAGTGAAAAACCGATCCTAGACGGGAAAACCGAACCTAGACGGCCAGACGGTCCGCCAGCGGAATCTCCACCGGGACGAACGTTACCGCGGCCGATGATTTTGCCAGCGCCTTGGCCTTGCGAGTCTTCCCGGCACGTGACGGCGGTTGGCAGATTCCGCAGATATAATCATGCGATGGGCTATGGGCGTGCGCCACGAAATCGCCTTTACACGTCTTGCAACGAGACAACTGCAGAAGATCACTTTCAAAGAAGCGCACCAGCGTCCATGCGCGAGTCAAACCCAGCGTGGGCTCCGCACCGTCAAGGGCAACCTGCTCGAGATACAGTCGATACGCCTTGACGAATGCAGGCATTCGCTTGCAACCCAGATCTTTACTGAGACGACGATAGACGTTGTAGAACAACGATGAGTGAATATTGGGTAGCCAGGTAATGAACCAGTCGGCCGAAAAAGGCAACATGCCTTTCGGCGGAGACATGCCTTTGACTTCTTTATAAAGCTTGATCAGACGCCCGCGGCTCAAGTCAGTCTCTGTCTCGAGAACTTGCAACCGAGCGCCCAACTCGATCAGCTCGATGGCTAACTGCACCTGAAGCATTTCCGTTACGAGGCTCTTGTCCGCCATGACTCAGCTCCCCTGCCGGGTGGAAAACTGAACGCGACCCGCGCCAGCCATCAGCAGTGACGCATGAGTCTGCTCGAGCCCTTGAGCTCGTGGATTGTGAACCAGCAAATTGAGTTGATCGGCATCCGTGAAACGCAGATTGCAAAGCAACTGATTCGTCCGCGAAAGCTGAGTCAACTGTTTGATTGATAAACCAATGATGGTATCCGCGAGGTCAGACTTCATATCCAGACGAAACATCGCTGACTCACGATCCTCATTGAGCAGGCGCTGAACCAGGAGCAAATAGGAAAGATTGAGATCTTGAATATCATCCAGAAGGCTGTTCGGGGCCATTTGTCAGATTCCCTGCGTATGGTTTTATTGGCTCCCATTGGTTGGAAGCTCCGACTGCATAGCCATTGGGGCGGCTACATCAGTTCTTCATGATGGAATCAGTTTGCGACTTTTTGAGGGAAAAAATCAAGCTTTGTTACCAATTTTATAGTCACGTAACGAACTACCAACAACTCCATTTCTCATTTATCGTTTTAAATGATTGATCTTGAATGCAATATTCAATTAAGGAGGTTCTGTGAATGCAGCTGACAAGGAACGTGAGCATATCTAAAAAACACATTGCATAACATTGGCGTTGAATTCAGAAATTTGAAATAAACGCTAACTGCGGATCTCCGAGCTCGCGGAGTGATCGATCTGACCGATCCATACCAGCAACTCGGCAACGACCTGATAGAGCGATTCGGGGATACGCGCATCCAGATCGACCTGCATCAGTAGCGAGACCAGTTCAGGAGAATCATGCACGAAGATGCCCTCCTGATGCCCGAGCTCGATGATCCGATCAGCCACATCGCCGTACCCTTTGGCCACGACCCTGGGGGCATCCGTGCGCTCACCGCTGTAAGCCATGGCAATCGCACGTCGGCGAGCATCCATGGTTCTGTCGTTATCGCTCACCATGATTCACCCCCAACCCGATCTCTGTGTTCATACCCAACGCAGCCAGGCGCTGGCGCAATGGCGCGAGTTCCTGCTGGAGACGAACCTGGGCCGACGCTTCGGCAGGGTCGATTTGTACTTGCAGTGAAATATCGTGTCGCGCTCGAAAGGTGATGTCGACAATACCTAATGTCGGCAGACGGACCTGAATCTCAGCGCTCCAGTCACTACGAATTTCTTCGCCCTGACGCGGCGAGCGATCGTCTGCCTCTTCGTCGTCGTCAAAAACCGGATCGTCTGGCAGCTCGGACAACAGTAGTGTCATCGGTACGCCGGGCCATAGCTGCCCTTCCCAACGCAAATTAGGTGCCACGATCAGCTCCAGTTGATGACGGACGACTGCCTGCAACGCGTCAGTGGATTGCTGCGACAACTGGTGCGAACGAGACATCTCGAGTGACGATGCCCGATCCGACCTACCTGCCAATGACGGCGAACGGTCATCGACGGCAGCTGTGGTTGAAAGGGGCTGCGGGAGGCGGGACCCACCGCTGACGATTCTGGCACCCGCGCCCTCATCGGAGCTGGACGTCAGCGACGCCGAGCCCGCAAAACCATTGGTCTTCAATGGCGTGGGGGGCGAGCCGGCGGCACCATGCTGCTGAGATCCTTGACTGCGGATGCCGGCACGCGGCCGCGATTGCAGCAGTCCTGGTGTCGCTGCAAATGGCATCGATGTGGATGCGAATGGCGTCGGCGTGGCTGCGAATGGCGTCGGCGTGGCTGCGAATGGTGTCGGCGTGGCTGCGAATGGCATCGGCGTAGATAACATCGATGTCGGTGTGAAAGGACGAAAGGTCAAACTCAGCCAGGCCTGGGGCTCACGCATCAGCGCAGATCGTGGATACTGGCCCGCCATCCAGCGTTGCAAATGAGATTCGTAGAAAACCCCGCTCTCGCGCACACTCTGCGACAGCGCCGAGGCCAGTGAATCCGGCCCATCCGCCGGCTGCAGCAGAAGCGCAGCGAGAGGCCGGATCGATGCAGTCTGAGTGGCGGGAAAGCGGGAGAGTAGATCGGCGATCTTCATCGCGGTCGGGCTCAGGTGCAGTTGCGATGAAGAGATCCCGGCCTGACCGGAAAGCGGCGCTGGCTTAGCGGCAGCCTCTCGGCCGGCGGCAGAGGAAGTGGCAACGACCCGCTCTCCGCCCCGCTGTTGTAGCCGGGAGTCGCTACGGGCTGGCTGAATGGCATCTGACGACGTCGCGGCCGACACCGGTAAGGGTTGATCCTTGGCGACCGGAATATCGACCCGCTTGCCGAGAACCTGATGCAGCAGGGTATCGAGTATCGGTGTAATACCGCTCACGGGCGCTCGTCGGACGGTACCGCACGCAGCCGCGAAGCAATGCTGCCGCGTCCGGCCTGATAAGCTTGGCCCAGCGCCTGCTGCCGTCGGGAACTACCAATGAGACAACTCAACTCTTCGCGACGGGATTCCAGCATACGCCGGGTTTCGGCATCCTGGGTCAGGATCCGTTCGAGCAGCCCGAACTTCTGCTCCCGCTCCGAATCGCTTAACGGTTGTGCGTCATCCAGATATCTCACTCGCTGCAGAGAGACCACGTATCCAGCCTCGCACTGAACCAGGGCTTCCCACTCCTGCCCTCGCGCCAGATCCAGCATCCGGCTCGACACTTCCAGCAATTGACGGTATTGCTCGATGACCGACGAGACTGGTGTCATACGGTTATACTCCCAAGACCATCTCGGCCGGCTCATGTCGAAGCTCACGCCAACCGGAGCCAATGTTTTCCAGAATTGACGCGGCCTGATCCAGCGCGTCTATATCATCCCGCAAATTGGCCCGCAGCAACAATCGAGCCACATAGTCGTAAAGTCTAGCCAGATTACCGGCGATATCGCCACCCTTCTCAAGGTCCAGCGCCGCGGCCAGGCCATTGTTGACGATATCGATCGCTTTGGAGATAGCCGCACCCTTGGCCGCCCGGTTGCCATCCTGCATATGCAGGCGGGCGCCGGCGATAGTCGCCTGAGCGCCATCGAACAGCATGACGATCAGCTGGTGAGGGTCGGCGGACATGACCGCCGACTCGACCCCTACTCGTGCGTACGCGCCGGCGCCCCGTCGTGAATTCATCATCGTTGAGACCTATTACTGGTTGGTTTGCGCGCTCAAGGCATCGAACTGCTGTGTCAGATAACTACTGGTCGAGTTCATCTGCGATACCAGAGAGTCCAGACTGGCGAATTGGGTTCGATAACGCTCGACCGTGGCATCAATGGATTCCTGAGTCCGCGTGTATCGATCGCTCAGGCGTCCCAGCGTGGAATCGATGCCATCGGTAGCAATCTGCAATAGGCCGCCGTCGTCGAGAATGGTGCCCATGGTGTCGTCGATACTGGCGGACATCCCGCTTTTCCCGTCGACTCCGCCGAAAAACCGGCTGACTGCATTACTGTCGCTGGAAATCGCATCGCTCAGCTTGTTGTCATCGACTTTCAATGTGCCGTCCAGCTGCCGCTCGATACCCAGATCCGACAGCATCGACAGCGTGCCGCTGCTATCGCTGTAACCAAGCGCGCCGCGCAAGCGAGACTCGATGCTGCGCATGGTCGAGTTACCCAACAACACCCCGGCCGATTCGGACTCCGCATCGTAGGAGGTGAGATTGTCGGACGTACTCTGGAAGCTGTTATAGGCACTGACGAACGCTTTGACCGCCTTGGTCATCGACGCCGTGTCTTTCGACACGTTCAACGTTTCCATTCCGGTCGTGGTCGACGTCAGATCGAACGTGACCCCCTGAAGCGCGCCCTCGACAGTATTGGACTGGCTGGTGATTTCGATACCGTTGACATTCAGTACGGCGTCTTGAGCGGAAACGGTCTGACTCATACCGTTCGCGTTCGCATTGTTGCCGTCATAGCCAAAGGACCCTGCCAGCGCTGCTGAATCGTTTGAGCCAATCGTGATCTGCGAATCTGTTCCCGTAGCATCGGAAGAAAGCACCAGATGGTAGGGAGTGTTGCTACCATCATTGACAATGGTCGCTGTCACTCCGCCCTTTTGTGCATTGATCGCATCCTGCAGATCTTCCAACGTGTCACCGTCTTCAACGGATACGTTGAAAGTCGTAAGTCCGGTGCCGCTACCAACATTGAAGTTCAACGTCCCGGCCATGCCCAGGTTGACGTCTTTATTCGCCTGGCCTGCGGACGCCAATGACTGCGCCTGCGCAAGGCTCGTCACCGAGACCTGATAACGCCCGGCCACGGCATCGCCGGTAGTCGAGGCCGTGACGGCATCACCGGTCATCGAGCTGGTGACGGCCGTGAAGGTCTCCGGGTCGCTCAACTTGGCCGCGGCATCACGCAACGCGGTCAAGGAGCTTTCAAGTGAACCAAAGGCGGACAACTTGGTCTTGTAGCTCTGCTGCTGATCCACGATCGGCGTAAGCTTTTCTTCTTCCGCTTTTTTCAGGTCATCGAGCAGTCCGCTCAAGTCCAGCCCTGAACCGATCCCTAATGATGAAATGGTAGCCATATAACCTCTCTTGTGCCTGGCGCACGTTGTAGCACGCCGATCACGACAGCAGGCGCCGACTAAGCGCACTTTAATGCATCAGTTTCCTGATCGGCTGTCTTCAGCGAAACTTTAGCGTTGGCTGATCTTCTTTTTATATTCCACCCATCACGGGAAACGCCATCCTTGGGTGGTCAGAGGGCCATCGGATAAGCGATCATAGGCGCCCGACAATCTTGCCACTCTACTGGAGAAGACATGGACGCAACCTCCCTGCACGCCAATTATCGCTTGTGGCAGCGCTTTCAACGCCAGGAACAATTGGCGCGCGAACATCAGGCTGCGCTGCGCAAACTGGCGGAAACCGGGGCAATGGCGTCTCGTGTCACCGAAGCTTATCGCAGCATGGCAGATCGCGGTGCCAAGGAGGGCGCCAGCTACCGCACCCTGTTTCAGCGCCAGCGCGAGAATGGCGACAACCTGGCCTGTGAGGGCTGGATGTTCGTGCGTCGCGTCCTTGCAGAAGGAGGCACCACCCGAATTCGTGCCACGCTGTTCGAGTCCTTCACGCTGGAAGAGGGTGAGATCAAACCTTCCCCGGAGAGTCCGCAGAAAATTACGCTGGATATCTACGACGAATTACTGGTCCAAAAAAGCATGGTGCTAGGATGCCGCACCGATCGCCATGACGATGAGCGAGATACGCGCTTCATTACTTTCCTGGATAGCGTCCGTGGCGACTTGCACCAGTATCTATAACGGCATGCTCGAAATCCCACTTTTGGATTTCGATCGCCAAACGCTTTTGATTCGACCTCGAGAGATTCTTCGATGACCAAGACACCCTACCCTTCCAAAGTTCATTTTTCGGCGTTGTCTCTGGAAAATCTGGACGGCGTCAGCGGTATCGTACAGCCGGTAGCCAAGACCCAATCCGTGACACTGGAAAGCTCCGCCACGATGCTGGTCACCGATTTCAGTGTCAACCATCCCCATACCCTGCCCACCGGTAGCTCAATCGCGCAAGCTCAAGAGACCATGAAGCAGGCTGGCGTCGGTTTACTGATGCTGATCGATACCGGCGGCAAGTTTACCGGCGTCATCAATACCCGCGAGCTGATCGGCGGCCGCCGTATCACGCTGGCGATGCAGAAATACCAGATCGGCCGTAACGAGGTCACCGCCGAGATGATCCAGACGCCGCGCAGCGAATTGCACTCGCTGTCCTACGCCAAGATTTCGCATGCCAGCGTTGGCGATCTGATCCAGACGCTCAAGACATCGGGCGACCAGCACGTCCTGATTACCGAGCCTGACGGCAGTGGCGCCTCACGAATTCGCGGGATCATTTCGGCCTCCAACATCAGGCGCGCGTTGGGTGTGGATCTTCATCAGCCACCGTCGGCACGCACGTTCTCGTCGATCTGCCAAGTCATTCTCGGTCGCGATCTCTAACGCCATCATGAGTGCAACGACCCAAGACTCGTCGTCTTCCATTCTGGTGATCTACACCGGCGGCACGATCGGGATGCGCGACAGCGATCGGGGCCTGGTCGCTGCCGGAGATTTCGGTTCGCGAATGGCGGCAGCGCTGGCGACGCTGCCGCCAGATCGCCGAGGCCATCTTCCCGAATACGTCGTCTGGGAGTCGCCCGATCCGATCGACTCCAGCAGCGCTACGCCTGAGGACTGGGCAACGCTGGCGACACTGATTGCCGATCGCTACCAGGACTATGCCGGGTTCGTGGTGCTACACGGCACCGACACGCTGGCTTGGTGTGCTTCCAGCCTGGCCTTTCAGCTGCAAGGCTTGTCCAAGCCAGTCATCGTGACGGGTTCCCAGAAGCCGCTGGAGGCAAACGACAGCGATGCACTCGCCAATCTGGAAGCCGCGCTGGCTTTTGCCGCGCAGACGGCGCTGCGGGAGGTGTGCGTGAGCTTCGGAGGCCGCCTGCTGCGAGGGTGCCGGACAAGAAAGTGGTACACTCGAGACACACTGGGGTTCGAGAGCCCGAACTGGCCACCACTGGGTGAGATGGTGGATCACTGTCCGATCCTCTACACGCCACGCTGTTGGCCCGCTCGCGGCGCGCCACGTTTCGAACTGGCCAGCGGCCATGCACCTGTCGTCATTCGGCTGGTCCTGTGGCCGGGCATTGGGGCTCGAGATGTGGCTCGCTGGCTGGATGATGATCACCTGCAAGGTGTCGTCATCGAGTGCTGGGGAAGTGGCAATCTACCGGAAGATGATGCCTTGCTCGGTGTCCTGGCCCGCGCCTGTGCCGGAGGCAAAGTCATGGTTGCCGTCAGTCAATGCCCCGTCGGCGGCATCAACCCTGGCACCTACGCTACCGGACAGACGCTCAAGGAGATCGGCATCCTGTCCGGCGATGACATGACGCCTGAAGCCGCCCACAGCAAACTCGCCCACCTGCTTGCCCAGGATCTGGCCCGAGATGATCTAAGACACCGCCTGCTGACCTCGCTCGTCGGCGAGAGAGGATCATTCACCGCGTAAGTGCTTCAGCGAGCCACAGCCATCAGCAATTACCTCGAACCCCTTGCCGGTTCCAGACAGTTTGCACGCCACAGGTTATCCGCATGACATCCTCGACTTCTTCCAGCGCTTCCATACCGGTCGTCGTGATTTATTCCGGCGGAATGGACTCCTACACGGTGCTGCATCGCGCCATACGCGAAGGTTACGAGGTTCACGCCTTGTCGTTCCACTATGGGCAGCGTCACGCTCGAGAGCTCGATGTCGCACGCCGCGTCTGTACCAACCTCGGCCTTTCGCACCGTGTCGTCGACATTCGTGCCATTCATCAATTGATCGGCAACTCGGCGCTAACCGATAGCGAACGTACCATGCCGAAAGCGGACTATGCCGAGGACAACCTGGCCGACACCGTCGTGCCCAATCGCAACATGATCCTGCTGTCGTTGGCGATCGGTTACGCAGTCAATATCGAGGCACCGATCTGCTTCTACGGCGCTCATGGCGGCGATCACGTCCTCTACCCCGACTGTCGCCCGGCGTTCGTCGAACGCATGAACGATGTCGCTGCTATCGCCAATTTCGAGGCGGTCAAGATCGAAGCGCCCTACCTGCACAGTAATAAAGCACAAATTCTTGCCGATGGCGTAGCTATGGGTCTCGACTACGCCGAGACATGGACCTGCTACCTGGGGCAGGAAGTGGCATGCGGTGAATGTGGTAGCTGTCGAGAACGACTCAACGCCTTTGCCGAACTGGGAATAACGGACCCGATTGCCTACGCTACGCGCTGACGGCACACCGAACCTGAATCGATCCAGCACGGAATCATGCATGTACAGCATCAAAGAAGCCTTCTATACCCTGCAAGGAGAAGGCGCTCAGGCCGGTCGGGCCAGCGTCTTCTGCCGCTTCACAGGCTGCAACCTATGGTCTGGCCGAGAACGAGATCGTGCCACTAGCCAGTGCACGTTCTGCGATACCGACTTCGTTGGCACCGACGGCCAGAACGGCGGTCAATTCGCCGATGCCGCGGCTCTGGCCTCGCATCTCGAGCGGCTCTGGCCGGTACTCGTACCAGGCAGACATCAACCCTATGTGGTCTTTACCGGCGGTGAACCGCTGTTGCAACTGGATACGGCACTGATCGAGGCAATGCACGCCAAAGGCTTCGAAATCGCCGTCGAGACCAATGGCACACTGCCGGCCCCGACGGGGATCGACTGGATCTGCGTTAGCCCCAAAAACGACAATGCGCTGCGTCAGACGCGGGGGGACGAATTGAAGCTGGTCCATCCGCAGGCGGGCGTCGATCCCGAGACCTTCGCCGAGCTGGACTTCACTCACTTCTTTCTGCAGCCGATGGACCTCGCGCCCGGCGCCATCGTGACCGATGTCAGCCCGATGGACGCGACCGTCGATTACTGCATGCGCCATCCACAGTGGCGCCTGTCGCTGCAAACCCACAAGATCGCGGGGATCGATTGATGACCCTGTTCGTCAACAACCTGACCAATATCGACGCAACGATCTGGTCGCCTCAACGGGGCTTGAGCGGTGCCAGCTGGCACGTCGACGTCGAACTCGACGGCGAACTGGGCGAGGACGGCATGCTATTCGACTTCGGCGAAGTCAAGCCGTGGATCAAGTCACGTCTCGATGGCGGGCTGGATCACACTCTGCTCGTGCCGACCCAGGCCGCGGGTGTCAAGATCGAGGAGTGCAGCGAAGGCCTGCACATGACTGCCGAGCTGCCGTTTTCCTTCGCGTTACGCGCCCCACGCCAGGGCTTCACGCTATTTCCCTGGGGCGAAGTGACCGCGGAACGCCTGGGCGCGTATCTCAGTAGCGAGCTCAGTAAGCGGCCGCCACCACGCGTCGAAACGATCCGCATCCGCCTCCGTGAGGAGCTCGCCGATGGCGCTATCTATAGCTACAGCCACGGTCTCAAGCATCATAAGGGTAACTGCCAGCGGATCGCCCATGGCCATCGCTCGCATCTCAGAATCTGGCGCGATGGGCAGCGTGACCCGGAGCTTGAAATGTTCTGGGCCGAGCGCCTGGACAATGGCTACCTCGTCGACGAGGCCGATATCGTCGATCCTCGGCGCAAGGACGATATCATGCGCGTGCGCTACCGCTCCGCCCAGGGGCAGTTCCAGCTTCAGCTGCCGAAAGAGCGCTGCCATATCCTGTCCGCGCCGACCACTGTCGAGAATATTGCGGCATGGCTTGCTCAGCAGATCGCGCTGTCCACAGGAGCACATATCCGCGTGCAGGCATTCGAGGGGATTGACAAGGGGGCGCTGGCCGAGAGCCGGGGCGCGTCAACGGCAGATTAGCAAAAATTAGGAATACGAAATGAGCTGTCGAGTCGGCTGTGGCGCGTGCTGTATCGCGCCCTCGATCACCTCACCGATCCCCGGCATGCCAGAGGGGAAACCTGCCGGGGTCCGCTGCGTGCAACTGGATGATGATAATCTGTGCCGCCTGTTCGGTGATTCACGAAGGCCGGTTGTCTGCGAGCGCTTCGATTACGACCCTGTGTTATGCCTCGATAGTCGCGAGCAGGCATTGATGGTGTTGGCCGAATGGGAGCGCGCTACTCGGTAAGCGCGCTTGACGACGGCCATCGCCGCTATCGGATGACCATCAGTCCGATGGCGAGTGCAAAGTCGCGAGCGACAGCCATCAAAAAACCTCCCGGCTGACGGTTGGCATACCGTTCAGCCTGGGAGGGTCGGCGGGAATGAAGCAAGACCTCACTTTTGCCAAGACTTCACTTTAACTAGATCAATTACGCTCGATATCGGCGTCGTCCTGCAACGTCTGACTCAAACCCTGAATGGCGATCTGCGCCTGAAGGCGCTGCGCCATTCGAGTCGCAAAGTCCGCATCGTCCGCGCTGACATCCCCAGCCTTGACCGACTCGAGGCCGACGATGGCAACCCCGTTCTGGCTATCGACCTGACCCCAGGACACGGTATCGCTCTGTGGGTGCGGCAGGCGAAACGCCTCCTGGCGAATGGCATCCGGGATCTTATCGTCATCCCGAGTCACCGCTTCGGCCTGAAGCCAGTCGAGATCCGTGCTCTTGCCATCACGTAGCGAAGCCAACACCTCCTCCGCACGGGCCTCGAGCGCCTGCTGAGTCTGCTCGGCCTTGACCGCGGCCATGACCTGATCCCGAACCGTGTCGAGCGGCAAGGTGCTGGCTTCGCGATGATCCACGACATGCAGTACGACACGCTGCTGGTCATCTGTCTCGATCACGTCACTGTTGTAACCGTCCTCGATCACATCGGATGAAAACGCAGCGGCAGCAGCATCGGGGTTGGCGAGCACGCCGTCGCCGCCGGCATCCCGAGAAAACCAATCACTGGTCTGGACCTTCAATCCCAGGTCGCTGGCAACCGTCGAAAGGTCATCTGCTTCGTAAGCGTCGTCAGTGAGCTTCTGAACTCGCTCGTTGAACAAAGACTGAGACTGCTCGAGCTTGACCTGCTGCGTCAGCGCCTCGCGATCCTCTTCGAACGATGGGATATCGACTCCCGTGACCTTGATCAGATGGAGGCCGTACTGGGTCTGCACGACTTTCGATACTTGGCCTGGATCGAGCGAAAATGCGGCATTGTCGAACTCATCCCCGAAAAAACCTTTCTGGATAGTGCCAAGATCCCCGCCCTTGTCGGCCGACGACTGGTCATCAGAGTATTCGCGCGCCAAAGCGGAAAAATCCTCGCCCTGCTTCAGCTTCGCCTGCACTTCGGCCAGACGGTCACGTGCTTCCTGTTCGGTACGCTCATCACCGAATGTCACCAGAATGTGAGACACCTCGCGAGGTGCTTCTGCGCGGGCCTTGTCGTACGCCTGCTGTAACTGATCGTCGGTAACTTCGACATCCTTGGCCACGTCTTGCTGGTTCAGTACGAGATAATTGACCTTGACCTGCTCGGGGCGACGATAATCCTGTTGATGCTGCTCATAGTATTGCTGCAGGTCGGCATCGCTCGGGGTCACGGGCTTCGCAAGATCCGCCGGCGTCAACTGAACGTAGCGGAACGTCCGCTGTTGCTGCTGCAACGAGGCCAGTTGCTGTTTCTCAGTCGGCAGCAGAAACGTCGAGGCGGCCAGCCCCTGCTGAACCTGGCGCCGCAGCGTGTCCGCGCGTAACTCACGACGAAACGACGAGGGGGTGTAGCCAGCCTGAGCCAGGCGATTGGTAAACAGCTCATCGGAGAAGCGACCATCTTGATCCTGGAATTCAGGCAGCGACACGATCAACTGATCCAACTGGCTGTCCGAGATATGAAGCCCACCTTCGCTGGCATATTGATCCAGCGTACGCTGGCGGATCAGCTGATCAAGTACCTGTCCGCGGAACTGTCGCTCCTGCTCGGGCGGCACCTGGCCCGAACGAATGCCTCGCTGGACCTGTGTTTCCACCGCCTGACGACTGATGGACTCGCCATTGACGGTCGCTACGTCATTGCTTCCGGAAGAGAAGTAACTGACCAGTGATTGTGCGCCGAAAAGCGCAAACGTCACGATGATGGCCCCGACGATGACTTTTGCCACCCACCCCTGGGAGCCCTCACGAATTCGTTGCAGCATGCTGTCCTCGCATGTCGATTACCCAATATTGCGCGCGTATCCTACACCGTCTTGCCACGATGGCGCATTCACGCACACGACATTGATGATCCATGCTGCAAAGGCCCCGCCCTTGCAGTACGACAATAAAAAAGCGCATCGCTAAGGCGATGCGCTTATGTTTGCGGGTTTCCATCAGCCGGCAGGCTTGAACCTGACACGGCGAGCGGAATATCGACCCGCGACGTAGCGAAACTTAGTTCACCGCGTCTTTGAGCGCCTTGCCTGCCTTGAAGCTCGGCACCTTGGCAGCACTGATCTCGATTGGCTTGCCAGTCTGCGGGTTACGGCCGGTACGCGCTGCACGCTCCTTGACCGCAAAAGTCCCGAACCCTACCAAAGCTACGGAATCGCCTTTCTTCAGGCTGTCGGACACGGACTCAATCATCGCGTCGAGTGCACGCGTGGCAGCTGCCTTGGGAATATCGGCAGACGCAGCAATGGCTTCAATCAGCTCGGATTTATTCACTCTACACCCCTTGACTATATACGAAATTAGCAGGACATCGATGACCAATCGGAAACGCGGTAACGCCCCGATCGCCATCAAAACAGGTGGGCATTTTATAGCAATGCCAAGATTCTGCTGTCAATCAAGATCATCAGAAAAACCGCGCCATATCAGGCCTGACGCGTAAAATTGGCGTATTCATCAGATCAATGTGTACTGACATTGGTTTGCGAAGACGCAACATCTTCAGCGACTTTGTCATCACCAATTTTGTCATCATCGTCGACATGATTCGTCAATGCGGTTGACAACACATCATCAATCCACTTGACCGCACGAATATCCAACGCATTCTTGATATTGTCAGGTACCTCCTTGAGGTCCCGACGGTTCTCTTCCGGTATGAGTACGATCTTTATACCACCGCGCCGTGCAGCCAGCAATTTCTCCTTGAGCCCGCCGATCGGCATGACCTCGCCCCGCAGATTGACTTCACCTGTCATCGCGACGTCACAACGCACCGGCCGCCCGGTATAGGCCGAAACCATTGCCGTGACCATACCGACGCCGGCACTCGGGCCGTCTTTTGGGGTCGCCCCCTCGGGAACGTGGATATGCAGATCTTCTTTCTCGAAGCGTTCGGGGTCGATACCGAACTGACTCGCCCGTGCCCGCACCACGGTATGCGCAGCACTGACCGACTCCTTCATGACATCACCCAGCGAGCCGGTCTTGTTGACCCGCCCTTTGCCGGGTGTCACCACGGATTCAATGTACAGCAGCTCGCCACCGACCGAAGTCCATGCCAGCCCGGTGACGCGACCGACCTGATGCTCCTGGTCCGCTAGACCGTAACTGTAGCGGCGAACACCGGCGTAGCGTTCGATATCGTCCGCGGATAGCGTCATTCCGGCCTGTGCACCTTGGCCCTTTTCCGCTTCAAGACGCTCGCGCAGCACCTTGCGGCTGACCTTCGCGATCTGACGCTCTAGCTCGCGCACCCCTGCCTCGCGGGAATAGTACCGGATCAGCTCAAGAACGGCATCGTCACCGAACGCCAGCTCACCATCTTTCAGCCCATTGGCCTTGAGCTGCTTCGGAACGAGGTAGCGCTTGGCAATGGCGAGCTTTTCGTCCTCGGTATAACCGGGCAGTCGAATGACTTCCATCCGATCCAGCAACGGCCTCGGAATATTCATCGAATTGGCGGTACAGATGAACATCACGTCCGACAGATCGTAATCGAGCTCGAGGTAGTGATCGTTGAACTTGTCGTTCTGTTCGGGATCCAGCACCTCGAGCAACGCCGAGGACGGATCGCCCCGGTGATCCATGCCGATCTTGTCAACTTCATCGAGCAGGAACAACGGATTGCGCACACCGGCCTTGCTCATGCGTTGAATCAGCTTACCGGGCAGCGAGCCGATGTAAGTCCGCCGATGACCCCGAATTTCGGATTCGTCGCGCACGCCACCCAAGGCCAGACGAACATAGCGCCGATTCGTCGCCCGGGCAATGGACTGACCGAGCGACGTCTTGCCGACACCTGGCGGCCCCACGAGACAGAGCACCGGACCCTTGAGCTTCTTGACCCGTTTCTGAACGGCAAGATATTCAAGGATCCGCTCCTTGACCTCTTCCAGACCGTAGTGGTCTTCGTCCAGCACCTTGGCGGCATGCGGAAGGTCATGCTTGACCCGCGTGCGCTTTTTCCATGGCACGGAGAGCACCCAGTCCAGGTAGGAGCGTACGACCGTCGCCTCGGCAGAAGTCGGCGACATCATCTTGAGCTTGCCGAGTTCCTGGTTGGCCTTATCGATGGCCTCCTGGGGCATTCCGGCTTCCTGGATGCGCTGCTCGTATTTCTCCGCCTCGTTGGGCACATTCTCGAGCTCGCCCATCTCTTTCTGGATGGCCTTCATCTGCTCGTTGAGATAGTACTCGCGCTGAGACTTCTCCATCTGATCCTTGACCCGCGAGCGGATACGTTTCTCCACCTGCAACAGATCGATCTCGGACTCGATCAAGGCCATCAGATGTTCAACACGATCACGAACGCGATCCATCTCGAGCAATTCCTGCTTGTCGTTGATTTTCAACGACAAGTGCGCGCAGATCGTGTCGACGAGCCGGCTCGGTTCCTCGATCTCCTGCAATGAAGAGAGGACCTCGCTGGGAACCTTCTTCGACAGTTTGACGTACTGCTCGAACTGGTTGAGCAGCACGCGGACCAGTGACTCCTGTTCGCGCTCGCTCAACGGTTCGCTCTCGCGGGCCACCGCCTGTGCGCTGATGAAGCCTTCTTCATCCTGCAACACCTGCTGGATATCCGCCCGAAAACTCCCTTCAATCAGTACCTTGACGGTACCATCGGGTAGCTTGAGTAATTGCATGATGTCGGCGACCGTCCCGATACTGAAAAGATCGTCGACACCGGGATCATCATGAGCCGCCTCACGCTGAGCGACCAGCAGCACGCGCTTGTCGTGCTCCATCGCCGTTTCCAACGCGCGGATCGATTTCTCGCGCCCTACGAATAACGGGATGACCATCTGCGGATAGACCACCACGTCACGCAGCGGCAAGAGCGGAAGCTTCAGTGTCTGGTCAGAGCTCTTCGCCATTACAGCAATTCCTCGACAAACTTTAGGATGGATGAGCCACCAGAGCGGCATTATGAAGGCTACATGGGGGCGCCATCATTCAGATGCAAGTCGCGTACGGCGAACCGTCGGATGCACCAAAGAACGAATTCATGAAGAACCAGAGTCATCAAAGACGGGATCCATGTAAAGCTGGACTCATAAAAGCAACAAAGAAAGGGGGCCTGTCAGGCCCCCTCGCTAGGCAGATACCCTTACGGACCGGTGTTTACCCGTCCTTGTTGGCAACGCGATTCTCTTCCTGCGGGGAATGCTCTTCTTTCTTGGAGTAGATCAGCAGCGGTTCACTATCGCCGGCAATCACCGAACCGTCGATCACCACCTTGCTCACGCCTTCGAGCGACGGCACATCGTACATGGTCTCAAGCAACACTGACTCCAGAATCGAACGCAACCCACGGGCGCCAGTCTTGCGTTCCATGGCCTTGTGGGCCACCGACCGTAACGCCTCTTCGCGGAAGACCAGCTCGACACCTTCCATCTCGAACAGATGCGCGTACTGCTTGACCAGCGAGTTCTTGGGTTCGGTCAGAATCTGGACCAAGGCATCCTCGGTCAATTCGGTCAACGTCGCGATCACCGGAAGACGTCCGACGAACTCGGGAATCAATCCGAACTTCACCAGATCCTCGGGTTCGACACCCGCGAGAATATCGCCGACGCCCTTGTTGCTCTCCTTGCTCTTGACGGATGCATTGAACCCGATACCACCCTTCTCGGCGCGATCGCGAATCACTTTGTCCAATCCCGCAAAGGCCCCACCGACGATGAACAGGATATTACCGGTGTCGACCTGAAGAAACTCCTGCTGCGGGTGCTTGCGGCCACCCTGCGGCGGAACGGAGGCAGTTGTGCCTTCGATCAACTTGAGCAGTGCCTGCTGAACACCTTCGCCGGAAACGTCGCGGGTGATCGAAGGGTTGTCCGACTTACGCGAAATCTTGTCGATCTCATCGATGTAGACGATGCCACGCTGCGCCTTTTCGACGTCGTAATCACACTTCTGCAGCAGCTTCTGAATGATGTTCTCGACATCTTCGCCGACATAGCCGGCTTCCGTCAGCGTGGTCGCATCAGCGATCGTGAACGGTACATTGAGAAGTCGCGCCAGTGTCTCCGCCAGCAACGTCTTGCCGCTACCGGTCGGACCGATCAACAGGATATTGGACTTGCCCAGTTCGATGCTGTCGCTCTTGCCACCACCGCGCAGACGCTTGTAGTGGTTATAAACCGCCACAGACAACACCATCTTGGCGCGATCCTGACCAATGACATAATCGTCGAGCGTGTTGCGAAGCTCTCGCGGGACCGGCAGACGATCCTCGTCGCTCTCGGCGTCGGCTTCCAGAACTTCCTCGCGAATGATGTCATTGCAGAGATCGACACACTCGTCACAGATATAAACGGACGGCCCTGCGATCAGCTTACGGACTTCGTTCTGGTTCTTGCCGCAGAACGAACAGTACAGCAGCTTGCCGTTGTCGTCTTTGCCTTTACCGTCGGCCATTCGTGTACCTCGTCAGGACGACGGCGCCGCGCGCCGTCGTGTAAAACCTTGACTCAAACGCTATCAGGATACCGGACGCTTATCCAGCATGGCATCGATCAAGCCATATTCCACGGCTTGGCCTCCGTCCATGAAGTTATCACGGTCGGTATCCTGAGCGATCTTGTCGATATCCTGGCCAGTATGATCCGCCAGGATGCGATTCAGCTTGTGGCGAATGGTCAGGATTTCACGGGTATGGATTTCAATGTCCGTCGCCTGACCCTGATAACCCCCGAGCGGCTGATGGATCATCATGCGCGAGTTCGGCAGACAGAAACGCTTGCCCTTGGCACCACCGGTCAACAACAGTGCGCCCATACTAGCTGCCTGGCCGATACAGACGGTAGAAACATCAGGCTTGATGAACTGCATGGTGTCGTAGATGGACATGCCCGCCGTTACCGAACCGCCTGGCGAATTGATGTAGAGATGAATATCCTTGTCCGGATTTTCGGACTCCAGGAACAGCAGCTGCGCCACGATCAGATTCGCAGTGTAGTCTTCGACCGGCCCGACCAGGAAGATGACACGCTCTTTGAGCAGACGGGAATAGATATCGTAAGACCGCTCGCCGCGCGCGCTCTGCTCCACCACCATCGGGACCAGGCCACCGGCATTACGGATGTCGAACTCATTGTGCATCGCGATTTCCTTACATCTGGTGATTGTCAGGCCCATCGACTCGCAACCCGGCCTACGCCGGGTTGCTTCGCTTACCAAGCACCTATCATGCTTTGGAATCGCTTTCCTCAGCCTCTTCTTCTTCGGCTGCTTCCTCGGATTGCTGAGCGGCCTGCAGCACTTGCTCGTAGCTCATGCTGACGTCGTTAACCTGGGCTTGCTCGAGAAGCTTGTCAACGGCCTTGTCTTCTAGCACAGCAGATTTGATCTGGCCCTTGAGCTCGTCATTCTGCATGTATTGCTCGACAACCTGCTCCGGCTGCTGATACTGAGCTGCGAGCTCTTCGGCGCGCGCTCGGATCTCGTCGTCGCTGGCATCGATTTCGTGCTGTTTGATGACTTCGGCCAACAGCAGTCCGACCTTGACTCGCGTTCTCGCCTGGTCGGCAAAAAGCTCATTCGGAAGCTGGCTGACGTCGAAGTCTTCGCCGAGGCCGAACTGCTGGGCGGCCTGTCGCTTGAGACCATCGGTCTCCTGCTCGATCAGCGACTGCGGCACGGTGACGTCGTTGGCTTGCTGCAGGGCGTCGAGAGCCTGCTGCTTGACGCGATTCCGAGCCGCCTGCTTGACCTCGCGCTCCATGTTGCTCTTGACTTCGGCACGGAACTTGTCGGCATCGCCATCTTCCACACCGAATTCCTTGATGAACTCGGCATCGACTTCCGGCAGCGCCTTTGCAGACACCTCATGCACGGTCACCTTGAAAGTCGCTTCCTGCCCTGCCAGTTGCTCGGCTTGATAGTCGTCCGGGAAAGTCACGCTGATGCTTTTTTCATCACCCGCCTTGGCGCCTACCAGCTGTTCCTCGAAACCCGGGATGAATCGATTGGAACCCAGCTCGAGCTCGTGACCTTCGGCAGAACCGCCTTCGAATGGCTCGTCACCGAGAAAACCCTGGAAGTCGATCTTGACCTGGTCACCCTCTTCAGCGCCGCGCTCGACCGGCTGAAACTCGGCACGCTGGCCCCGCAGCGTCTCGACCATGGTATCGATGTCGGCTTCGGTAATGTCCGCCTGCGGACGCTCGATGGCCGTACCCTCGATGCTGTTCAGCTCGATCTCGGGGTAGATCTCAAGCGTCGCGATGAATTCCAGATCCTTGCCGGTCTGATCGACCGTCGGCTCGATCGACGGGTAGCCAGCCGGATTCAGGCTCTGCTCAGTGATTGCCCGCACATAGTGTTGGCGCATGAGCTCGCTGACAACTTCATTGCGCACGTCTTTACCGTAGCGCTGGCGCACGACCGCCATCGGGATCTTCCCTTGACGAAAGCCATTCAGACGAACGCGCTTGGCGGTGTCTTGCAGGCGCGTGGCAACGGCTTCATCAACCTCGGCTGCCGGAACCTGAACAGTGATGCGACGTTCGATCTGGGATGTCGTCTCAACGGAAACTTGCATAGATGATCCTCTACCGACGGGGCGTTCTGTGATTGCAACTAAAAAACTGTCACTTCGAAACGGTTATTTCGAAGCTGTCATGTCTAAACAGGGAGCGATTTTATGAATCCCCACGCCCACTGGCAAGCGAACTACCGGATAAATGGTGTTAAAGGGGACGAAATACAAGTCTGGCGACGCAAAAATCGATAGGGAAGCGAAAACCAGTCAGTCGACGACACCGAACCGATCATCCACGAGGGTACGGCACCAAACAAAAATAGCGGAAAATCATCATGAGGAGAGTGCGAGAGCAGATCGGAAACCGCGAAAGAACGCTAGACAAGAAATGGGGTGGATGATGGGGATCGAACCCACGACCACCGGAGCCACAATCCGGGGCTCTACCACTGAGCTACACCCACCATTTCTAAACTTTGGTCTTCAAAACCATGATCGGCAATGGGGTGGATGATGGGGATCGAACCCACGACCACCGGAGCCACAATCCGGGGCTCTACCACTGAGCTACACCCACCATACCGATACGACATCAACCGGGAACACGAAACCACTCATTGTGGCGCGCCCAGCAGGACTCGAACCTGCAACCTACGGCTTAGAAGGCCGTTGCTCTATCCGATTGAGCTATAGGCGCATTCCAATACCAGCTGCATTTCCATCGACGCGTATTGACGACATTATGGTCGGGGTAGAGGGATTCGAACCCCCGACATCCTGCTCCCAAAGCAGGCGCGCTACCAGACTGCGCTATACCCCGTCATGCCGTTTTACCGCGCCCGATGACTCTACGAGCCCTTCGATGCGCTGCGTATTCTACGGATCATTTCTGTTAGGTCAAGCCTTTACGTGTACCAAGCAGGGATTCCCGACCGCGAAACTCGTCCATTATCGCATTTAGCCTACTTGGCGCGTTGACTGCATCGTCAGGCATGAGAAAATCCCCACCTTCGCTGGCTACTCGTCAGTACCTTCAGACTCAGAAAGGAAAGCCGATGACCGCTCAGTTGATCGATGGCAAGGGCATTGCCGGCACAATCCGCAGTCAGGTAAAAGCCGATGTCGAGCATCGAACTCAACAGGGGCTGCGTCAGCCAGGCCTGGCTGTCATTCTGGTGGGCCATGATCCCGCCTCTGAAATTTACGTCGGTCACAAGCATCGCGCCTGCGAGAATGCCGGCATCGCCTCTTACAGTTATCGACTTGAGTCAACCACGACCCAAGCAGAGCTGGAGGCGTTGATCGATCGCCTGAATGACGATTCACATGTCGACGGTATCCTTCTGCAACTTCCGTTGCCCCCGCAGCTCGATGCCAATCCGTTACTGGAGCGCATACGTCCCGACAAGGACGTCGACGGCTTTCACCCTTACAACCTAGGCCGTCTGGCACAACGAATGCCGCTGCTGCGTCCCTGTACGCCCAAGGGCATCATCACGCTACTGGAACATAGCCAGATTCCGCTGCGGGGGCTGGATGCCACGATCGTCGGCGCGTCCAACATCGTAGGCCGCCCGATGGCGCTGGAACTGCTGCTGGCCGGCTGCACCACGACGATCTGCCACCGCTTCACCCAAGGGTTGGAGCAAAAAGTGCGCCAGGCCGATCTACTGGTCGTCGCCGCAGGCAAACCGGGGTTGATCGATGGCAACTGGATCAAACCTGGTGCGATCGTGATCGATGTGGGTATCAATCGTCAGCAGGATGGAACTCTCGTCGGCGACGTCGACTTTGCCACCGCCGCCGATCGCGCCAGCTGGATTACTCCCGTACCCGGTGGTGTCGGCCCAATGACCGTCGCCACACTGCTCCAGAACACGTTGCAGGCGACCGAACTTCACGACGCACAGTAACGCATGGCAGCGAGGGTTCGGGTAACGACACAGACCCGAACGGGTTCACTGGCTTCAGCGCAACGTATCTCGGCGGATTCACCCTACGAATCCGCTTCATCGAAAGCGTTTCGACGGACTCTTTCAACCGGCTCTCTCGACGGACTTTTTCAACGGCCTTTTTCAACGGCCTTTCTCAACGGCCTTTCTCAACGGACTATCGCATGCAGACTCTTGGAATCATCGGCGCCATGGAGCAGGAAGTGGCCCAGCTCGCGTCCCAGCTGAGCAACGCGCGCGTCGAGCATCATCCCGGCGGTACCTTTCATTGCGGTGAGCGCCACGGCCTTCAGATCGTGCTGCTACAATCGGGTATCGGTAAGGTCAATGCCGCCGTCGGTACGACACAACTGATGACGCACTATCGTCCGGACGCGATCATCAATACCGGCTCTGCAGGCGGCTTCGGCGCGGCTATGGAGGTCGGCGACGTGGTCATTTCCAGCGAAGTTCGCCACCACGATGTCGATGTGACGGCTTTCGGCTACGAAATGGGTCAGGTTCCCGGCATGCCGGCAGGCTTTGCCGCCGATCCCAGCTTGATCGAGACCGCTCGCGCCTGTATCGAAAATCTTGGAAATCTACGCGTCCACGAGGGGCTGATCTGCACCGGCGACAGCTTCATGGCCGACCCGGTACGTGTCGACGCCACCCGGGCGCATTTTCCGCAGATGCTGGCCGTCGAGATGGAAGCGGCGGCTATCGCCCAGACCTGCCACCTGTTCGAATGCCCGTTCGTGGTCATCCGGGCGCTTTCCGATATCGCCGGCAAGCACTCCGATCTTTCCTTCGAGGCATTTCTGGAAAAGGCCGCGACGCACTCAGCCGAGATGGTCGATGCGATTATCGCCAGGCTAGCCGGGCAATAACTCCAGCCAAATCACGCATCACAACGAAGAACCCCGCCAGTTTTGCGGGGTTCTTTGTTGCAAGAAGCGTTGCAAGAAGCGTTTCGAGAACCCTCGTCTCGTCACGCCGGTGGCATCTCGAAACTCCAGCGGGTCCCCTCACGGGAATCCTTGAGCACGATTCCTAGCGCCGCCAGCTCGTCGCGAATCCGATCGGCTTCCGCGAAATTACGACCGCTCTTGGCCGCCGCCCTCGCCTCGATCTGCGCTTCGATCTCGTCTGCGCTCAACGGTAGCCCGGCGGCGCCAGCCTTGAGAAATTCTGCCGGTTCGCGTTCGAGAAGGCCGAGCACGCTCGCCAAGCGCTTCAACTCTTGCCCCAAAGCCCCGGCATGAGCCGGTTCGACGTCGCGTAGCCGGTTGATCTCACGGGCCAGATCGAACAGCACCGACAGCGCTTCCGGCGTGTTGAAATCATCGCTCATCGCTGCCGAGAAACGCTCGGCGTAGATGCCCTCGACGTCACCGTGAACCAACTCGACGCCGTCGAGCGCATGGTAGAAGCGCTCTAGCGACTTGCGCGCCTCGGTCAGCGACTCGGGCGCATAGTTGATCGGGCTGCGGTAATGACTCGCAACCAACAGATAGCGCACCACCTCCGGGTCGTGAACCTCCAGCACTTCACGGATGGTGAAGAAGTTGCCCAGCGATTTGGACATCTTCTCGTGATTCACGCGTACCGCCCCGGCATGCATCCAGACGTTGACATAGGGCTTGCCGGTCGCCGCCTCGCTCTGGGCGATCTCGTTCTCATGGTGCGGAAACGTCAGATCCGGACCGCCGCCATGAATGTCGAAGGTGTCGCCCAGACAGCAGGTCGACATCGCCGAGCACTCGATGTGCCAGCCGGGACGCCCATCGCCCCAAGGTGACGACCAGCTCTCCTCTCCCGACTTGGCGGCTTTCCACAGCACGAAGTCGAGCGGATCTTCCTTGTGCTTGTCGATATCGACACGAGCCCCCGAGCGCATGTCATCGAGATTACGATTGTTGAGCTTGCCGTAGCCGGCAAAACGACGAACGCGATAGTAGATGTCGCCGTTATCGGCGGCATAGGCATAGCCGTTGTCGATCAGGCGCTCGATCATCGCCTCGATTTCGGGAATATGCCCGGTCGCTCGTGGTTCCGCATCCGGACGCAGCACGCCGAGGCGCGCCTCGTCCTCGTGCATGGCCGCGATCATGCGTTCCGTCAACGCCGAGATCGGCTCGCCATTCTCTTCGGCGCGCTTGAGGATCTTGTCGTCGATATCGGTGATATTGCGGACATAGGTCACGTCCAGCCCGGTCTGGCGCAACCACCGCGTGATCACGTCGAACGCCACCATGACGCGGGCGTGACCCAGATGACAGTAGTCGTAGACCGTCATCCCGCAGACGTACATCCGCACCCTGCCGGGCTCGATCGGTTCCAGTGTCGACTTGCGTCGCGTCAGCGTGTTGTAGATTTCCAGCGCGTTCATGCTCTCGTTACCTTATGACCTTAGCCCTGCTTCTTCTGAATCTTGGCCCAGCTATCCTTGAGCCCCACCGTGCGGTTGAACACCAGCCTGCCATCGCGACAGGCGTGACGATCGGCACAGAAGTAGCCCACGCGTTCGAACTGGTAGCGTGCCTCGGGCTCGGCATCGGCAAGCGAGGGTTCGGCGATACCTTTCACGGTCACCAGGGAATCGGGATTGAGATGCTCGAGGAAATCGGCGTCCTTGCCGCGATCCGGGGCTTCGTCCAGGAACAGATTGTCATAGAGACGTACTTCCACCGGCACGCCGTATTCGGCGCTGACCCAGTGAATGACACCCTTGACCTTGCGCCCTTCCGGATTCTTGCCCAGCGTATCGAAGTCGACGCTGCAGTGGAGAGTTTCGATTTCGCCGTCGTCGCCCTTGATCACCTCGTCACAGCGAATGACGTAACCGTTGCGCAGGCGAACTTCCTTGCCCGGGGCCAGGCGGAAGAACTTCTTCGGCGGCTCCTCCATGAAATCGTCGCGATCGATCCAGATTTCCCGGGTCAGCGGCATCTGGCGGGTGCCCATGTCCTCGCGCGCCGGATGTCCCGGCACTTCGAAGACCTCGTGGTGATCCGCCGCCACATTGGTCAACACCACTTTCAACGGATTGAGCACGCACATCGCTCGCGGGGCGTTGTCCTCGAGATCCGAACGGATCGCGAAATGCAGCATCGCGATATCGACCACATTGGCCGCCCGGCTGACACCGGTCATGTCGCAGAATTTGCGCAGCGACGCCGGCGTGTAACCCCGGCGACGCAGCCCGGAGATCGTCGGCATGCGCGGATCGTCCCATCCGTCGACCACGTTCTGATCGACCAGCAACTTGAGCTTGCGCTTGGAAGTCACCGTGTAGTTGACGTTCATCCGCGCGAATTCGGTCTGGAGAGGCTTGGCCGGCACCGGCAGCTGAGCCAGGAACCATTCGTACAGCGGGCGATGATCCTCGAACTCCAGCGTGCACAACGAATGCGTGATGCCTTCGATGGCGTCGGACTGGCCGTGGGTGAAATCATAGGAAGGATAGATCTTCCAGGCGTCGCCGGTCTGATGGTGTTCGGCGTGACGAATACGATAGAGAATCGGATCGCGCAGGTTGATGTTGGGCGCGGTCATATCGATCCTGGCGCGCAGCACCTTGGTACCCTCGCCGAACTCGCCCAGCCGCATGCGCTCGAGCAGGTCGAGGTTCTCGTCGACGCCGCGATCGCGATAAGGGCTCGGCCGGCCCGGCTCGGTCAGCGTACCGCGATACTCGCGAATCTCCTCCGGCGACAGGTCGTCGACGTAAGCCTTGCCTTCGCGCACCAGATGCTGAGCCCAGGCATAGAGCTGGTCGAAATAGTCGGAAGCGAAACGCACCGCACCGCTCCATTGGTAGCCGAGCCAGTGGATGTCTTCCTGGATGGCGTCGATATACGCCTGCTCTTCCTTGGCCGGGTTGGTGTCGTCGAAACGCAGATGACAGCGGCCGCCGAATTGCTCGGCCAGGCCAAAATTGACCCAGATCGACTTGGCATGGCCAATATGCAGATACCCGTTGGGTTCCGGCGGAAAGCGCGTCACGATCGTGGTGGCCTGGCCCGACTCGATCTCGTTTCGAATCTGGTTACGCAGGAAGTTCGGCGCTTCGTGCTGGTTCTCTACACCGGCGTTATGGCTTTCGGCACCGCCGTCGTCGCGCTTGGCGTTCGTGTGGCTTTCGACGCTCATGGAATGCAGGCAACCTCTGTAATTCGAATGTTCGACCAACGGTGCGCCCTTTTCGACGCCACCCTTTTAACGGCAGGTTAACACGCGCGGACGGCGGTTTCTCCCGCCGCCCCAAAACCGCTATTATAGCGCGACGCGCGCGGCCGGCGGCAACCCGGCCGCCACCTTTCCATCGCTCGAATCGCTCAGGATTTCCGATGATCGTTTTACATACCAATCACGGCGCCATCACGCTCGAACTCGATTTCGACAAGGCCCCCAAGACCGCCGCCAACTTCGAGCAGTACGTCAAGGAAGGCCACTACGACGGCACGCTGTTCCACCGCGTGATCGACGGCTTCATGGTTCAGGGCGGCGGCTTCGACACGGACTTCGAACAGAAGCCCACTCGCGCCACGATCGACAACGAAGCCGACAACGGCCTGACCAACCAGAAAGGCACGGTAGCCATGGCCCGGACGCAGGATCCGCACTCCGCCAGCGCCCAGTTCTTCGTCAATGTTTCCGACAACGACTTCCTCAATCACCGTGACAAGAGTCTTCAGGGCTGGGGCTACTGCGTGTTCGGTCGCGTGGTCGAAGGCATGGACGTCATCGAGGAAATCCGCCAGGTCGCCACCGGGCGTCGCGGCATGCACAGCGACGTCCCTGTGGAAGACGTCATTCTCGAACGCGCCGAAGTGACATCCTGACCGCTCACCCGACGCCAGCCGCCCACCGACAGGAAAGAATCGCCGTATGCAACTGTTGATCGCCGATCTCCATCTTCACCCTTCGCAGCCGGATATCGCCAAGGGTTTCATCGACTATCTACGCGGTCCGGCGCGGGAGGCGTCATCGCTGACCATCCTCGGTGATCTGTTCGAAGCGTGGATCGGCGATGATTACCGCGGCGATTTCGAGCAGCAGATCATCGCCGAACTCAAAGCCTGCTCGGCGTCGGGCACCCGCCTGGCGTTCATGCATGGCAACCGGGATTTTCTGATCGGCGAATCGTTTGCCGCCGACAGCGGTTGCGCCCTGCTGGAAGATCCTGCAGTGGTCGAGCTCGCCGGTCAGCGCGTCCTGTTGATGCACGGCGACAGCCTGTGCACGCGAGACGAAGCCTACATGGCCTTTCGTCAGCAGGCCCGCAACCTGACCTGGCAGGCTCAGATTCTGGCGATGCCGGTCGAGGAACGGCTGGCGCTGGCCAGCAAGTTGCGGGAACAGTCCGGCGAGGCCAATACCAACAAGGCAGAAGACATCATGGATGTCACCCCCGAGGCCGTCGTCGAGATCATGCAGCGTCACGAGGTGAAGATCATGATCCATGGTCATACCCACCGCCCGACGGTGCACGATCTCAGCGTCGACGGCGAACCGGCCAGACGTTACGTGCTTGGCGACTGGCGTCCCGGCAAGGGTTGGCAATTGAGAGCGGAAGGCGAGGTACTGACCCTCGAGTCATTTGCCCTATAGCACGTCGATAGCGGTCCTGAGCCTCGAGGATGCCGGAGAAGAGTCATTCATGGCGACAGCTGGTAGTCCAGTGTTCGACTCGAGGCACTGACGCTGTCCAGCAGTGTTCTCCATCGGATCAGCACCGGCGCGTCGGATAGCGCCACTTCCCCCAGCCGGTAGCGCAGCGCACGCTGCTTATCGATATCCATCGGATCGACCAGAGAAAGCCACATCTCGAGGCTTTTCAGTTCCACGTGGGGGCTACCGGCGTTGACAGCCCAGCTTCTCGCTTCCTCGATCAGCGCGGCCACTTCTGCAATTTCGTCGCCCAAGCGACGCTTGGCGCGAGCCATCTGCAGCGCTATCTGCGGCATCATCAATGAGCCTCGCGATCTCGCCTGGTGCAGGCAAGGCTCAAGATAAGCCACCGCGCGAGCCACATCGTTGAGAGCCAGGCAGGCATCGCCGTACCAGAGGAAGGGCCGCTGGCAAGGCTCGCGACCGGTCAGTTCACTCAGCTGGCGTACACCATCTTCGATTCGCTGGAAGCCCAGTGCCTCCCCTGCCAACGACTGCCCCCATCCCAGCACGCACTCAGCTTCCCAGTGCCAGCGCTGGAGATCCGCAGTGCGTGTCATCTCATGGGCACGGCGCCCGCGCTCCACCGCCAGATGGACGTGACCCAACTGCCGATAGAGCGACGCGGCAAAGATCAACGCCATCGCTAGCGACCCCGGATGACGTACGGATTCGGCGAGTCGAATGGCGGCTTCCATCTGCTGTTCCGCGCGGCGGTAGTCGCCGCGCAGACATAGCGCCCAACTCTGATAACAGGCCGCCGCCACCTGCGGATGGTCGGAATACGGCAACCACTCCAGCACCATCGGTCGATTGAGCGGATCGATCTGCTCGAGATGCTCGTAGGCAAGGGCGACCTGACCACTCCAGTATTCACCGTGGGCGCGGGCGTACAGCGCCAGGCGTTGATAACGGGCATCGTCGATGCGCTGTGCCAGCTCGCGCAACTGCGTGGCCAGTGACTCGGCATCCTGGTTGGCGTGGCGCTGGCTCGACCCGACCCAAAGCCCCCAGGTCACCAGGAACGCCTGATCGTCGGTTTCCTCTTCGTCCAGTGCCGCGCCCTGCCACAGTCGCTGCGCCTCAATGAAGCTCTCGTGCGCCGCTGGTGAACCATGTCCCTCCAGCGCATAGCAGGCCTGCCCCTTCACTGTCAGCAAGCTGACCTGACGCTCAGCGCGGTCAGCGGCGGGCGTTCCCAGACAGGCAAGACCGGATTCCGCCATCTTCAACGCGGTACGATTCGCGCTGACCTTGAGCGCGCTTCTTGCCGACATTTCGAAGTAGCGGGCGGCGCGGGCCGAATCTCCGCTGCGTCGCAGATGTTCGGCGAAATCACCGGGGTGACGACTGATCCAGGCGGGGTAACGGGACTCGATCAGCTCGACGACCCGCTGATGCAACACGATACGCACATCCTGCGGACAGGAGAGATAGGCGGCTTCCTGCAGCAGTGGATGGGTAAACTGGAAGTCGTAGGGGTGGCTTTCGCAAGGTTCGATGATCTCCAATCTCCGCATTTGCTCCATCGCCCCTTTGAATGCGGCATCATCCGCTGCGAGACACTCGCGCAGCATACCGGCATCGAACTGCCGCCCGAAAGTCGCCGCCATGTGCGCCACCTGACGGCTGCCCTGCAGCTGATCGATCCGGCTTGCCAGCAACCCCAGCAGCCCACTGGGCAGGCTATCGACATCCAATCGGCGGCCTTCGCGCCGATCGATCTCCAGACGTCGGCAGATTTCCTGCAAATAGAGCGGAACGCCCTCGCAGCGCTCGATCAGCTGCTCGCGTAAGCGGGGGTTCAGTTTGAGACGATGTTTTCGGGCCAGGTAATCCAGCATCTCCGAGGACTGGCGCAGGTCGAGACGCCCCAACATGACCTGCTGGTCCCAGTTCAATCTGACCGAAGGCACCTCGCGGTTCTGGTGCGAGGCAACCAGCAACGCCGCGGTGTGTATCGGCAGTCTGGCCTGCAAGTTCTGCAATACCTTGAGCGACGGCTCATCGAGCCACTGCAGATCGTCGACGATGATCACCAGCGGGCGTCGCGAGGCGGTGATCTCGATGATCACCGCCTGGGTCAACAGAGTAACCAGTTCCACCGCCTCTTCGGCGTCCTCGCGTGCCAGAGGCTCGCGCCCCAGCACGTCGATCAATAGCTGGCGGCGTTCACTACCGACCTTCTTCAATGCGGGAATGCGACCGATCAATGTACCGAGGGCTTCGCCGTCCGGATCCTGCTCCAGATACCATCCCAGCAGCGACTGAACCAATCCATAGGAGGTCTGGCTGGAAAGCCGTGTAGTGGGATGCCAGAACACCGCGGCATCCTCAGGCTGGAGGTGCTCGCGAAAATGGATCATCAGCGCAGACTTGCCGATACCCGTGTCGCCCAGCACCAGCACGCTCTGACGAAGCCCCAGCGACACTCTCGCCAGAGCGTCACGCAGTTGACGCAGCTCCCCCTCGCGTCCTAACAGGCTGGACGGCAACGTCTCATGCGCCGAGCCATCGACACCGAGCACCAGCCCACGTCGCTGAACCCGGTCGTCACTGCAGATCAGACGGGGCGTCAATCGACACTGGAGATCAAATGCCGGCGGTAGATGCTGGCTGGCGTTGAGCGAAATGACCAGCTCGCTGCGCTGGGCGGCGGCCATCATCGCCAGCGCCACCTGTGTCACATCGCCGAAAGGGTCGATCGACTGGCGCTCGGGCAACCAGAGGACCCGGCCGCTATCCAGTCCGGCGGTCAATGTGAAGCGCGGTGGGGAATCGCTCCCTTCCCATACGCTTTCGAGCTCGCGCGACAACCCTTGCCGGCAGTGCTCGAACAGCGCGACCAGCTCAGCCAGTTGAGGGGTTGGGCCGTGAGTACCAAAGCAGGCAAGTCCGATCCCACTGCCCACGGCAGTCTGCCAGAAACCGCCAAGATGGCGACACTGCGTTTCCAGCCAGGCAAATAGCTGCTGTTGCGCCTTCAGACAGGCCAGTGCGCGGCCGAGATCGTTTCCGACTTCTTCGGGGCGTAGCGCAATCGCCATGACGGTGATCTGACGGTAGTCGATGTCACCCGCCGCATAGCCGAAGACACCCTGCGGCCCGGTGGAAATGGATGCGCTTCCCGGATTCGGCCAGTCGACGCCCAACTCGCGGGCCGGCACTTCCGACCAGAATCGCGCCAGCTGTAGAAAGCCGGATTCTGGCTGCTGGCCGGATAGCGCCAGATGCTGAAGAAAGGCGTTGAACTGCTCGCGTGCCGCGGCGAACTGGCCGTGTTCGGCGAGCTGTCGCACCAGCCGCTCGTGAAAGGGACCGTAGTCGGGAATCCGATGGATCAGCGTGCGCAGCAGCGCCTCCGGCAACGCGGAAGATACCTCGAGAACTCGCTCGGCGTATTCGATCAGGCGCTGGCGCCACTCGCCCCGGGTACGCACTAGCCACTGCTGAAAGGCGACACAATGGCCCAGATGGAGCTCCGCCAACAGATCGCCTCGATAATAGTCGAGCAATTGTTCAAGCGTCTCGACGGTGGGCGGCCGTTGCAATAATCGATCGGCCTCCCGCAGATCCCAGGAAACCGCGAGCGGCAGCTCGAAGGTGATCGTCTGACGGGTAACGGACAACGAAGCCTCGGCGAGGTCCTCCAGACTATGACGCAGACAGTGCAATGCGTGGCGAAGATTGGTTCGACCCGATTTGACGCCCTGATCCGGCCACAGCATTTCTGCCAGCGTGGCACGACTGACCGGGGTTTCCTGCATCAGCAGATAGACCAGCAACGCCTTGACCTTGTCGTAACTGAATTGCGTCAGTGTCTGCGCGTTTCGCTGATAACTGAAATGTCCAAAGAGCGCGATTGTTGTTGTGGCTCGACCTGGGTTCATTGTCATCCGTTATCCGATGGGAAGGGAGTTGCCCGTTGAACATCACTCAGCTGCGGCCGGCACACCGCTATGGAAACGAAACAGAGAATCTTCACCTTCGATCAACGCCTGTTCATGAGCTGCGAATCGCGCGACGCGTTCCGCGACGAAGGCCTTGCCGGCATAGCGCTCGGCCAGGCCCAGATAATCCTCGAAGTGACGACCTTCCGAACGCACCAGCGAGCGATAGAACCTGGCCAGCGACTCGTCGAGATGGGGAATCAGCCGGGCGAAGCGCTCACACGAGCGAGCTTCGATGAATGCACCGACGATAAGGATATCGATCAGGCGTTGCGGCTCTTCGCGCGCCACGTGTTCGCGCAGCCCCTCGGCGTAACGGGAGGCCTGGATATGCGAGTAGTCGATGCCGCGTTCCTGCATCAGCCCGACCACCTGCTCGAAATGAAGAAGTTCTTCGCGCGCCAGCTGTGACATCTTGGTCAGCAGTTCAGGTCGATCGACGTAACGAAACATCAGGCTCATCGCCGTCGAGGCGGCCTTCTTTTCGCACTGGGCGTGATCGATCAGCAGCAGTGCAGGGTTCTCAAGCGCCGCCTCTATCCAGCGCTGCGGTGTATTGCAGGGCAGAAATGCCAACAGCTCGGCAGGCAACAGGTCGTCGGTTACGGGTTCGATATTGGCAATCATTCTTTCGATAGTCATTGGAAGGTTCAGCGATCGATGGGCGTCGAAGGGGTATAGGCAAGCACCCCGCCCTGTGCGTTGAATCACAGTGGACTCGACAAATCGCGGCCATGGTAGCGCCTGTCATGACAGACTGCGATACCCATTTGTCAGCCATTGGTGCCATTTACTGGTGGGAATAAAACGCGTTAACGGGCAGCTTCTTAACATTGTCGACAGTTTCACGTAGACTCCGCTGCGCTCACCGCAGCCGATCCATGGCAGCCGAACGATCTCATGGCAACTGAACTGTCTCGCCGAACGATGGCCGACAAGTCGGTGCCATGTAGGTGCCCATCACGTAGTGGCGCCTTGACCGTATCGCTCATGCGGGCTCCAACACTCGATGAGGATATCCCCCGTGCTTGAAGCTTACCGCCAACATGTCGAAGAGCGCGCCCTGGAAGGCGTGCCACCGAAGCCGTTGAACGCGGAAATGACCGCCCAGCTGGTCGAGCTGTTGAAGCAGCCACCAGTCGGCGAAGAGGTATTTCTGCTCGAACTGATCACCGACCGTGTACCGCCGGGCGTCGATGAAGCCGCCTACGTCAAGGCCGGGTTTCTCACCGCTATCGTCAAGGGCGAGGCGAACTCCCCGCTGATCGACAAGATCCACGCGGTCAAGCTGCTGGGCACCATGCAGGGTGGCTACAACATTGCCACGCTGGTCGAATTGCTCGACGACAATGAATTGGCCCAGGAAGCTGGCGAGCAGCTCAAGCACACGCTGCTGATGTTCGACGCTTTTCATGACGTTGCGGAACGCGCCAGGAATGGCAATGCCATTGCCAAGAACGTGGTGGAGTCCTGGGCCGAAGCCGAGTGGTTCCTGGCCAAGCCGGCCCTGGCCGAGAAGATCAGCATCGCGGTATTCAAGGTGCCGGGCGAAACCAATACCGACGATCTCTCGCCCGCACCGGATGCCTGGTCGCGCCCGGACATCCCGCTGCACGCCAATGCCATGCTCAAGAATCCGCGCGAGGGTATCGAGCCGGAAATCGCGGGTTCCAGAGGTCCGATGTCGCAGATCGACGCGGTCAAGGCCAAGGGGTTCCCGGTCGCTTACGTCGGCGACGTGGTGGGCACGGGCTCTTCGCGCAAGTCGGCGACCAACTCGGTACTGTGGTTCTTCGGCGACGACATTCCTTATGTACCCAACAAGCGTGCCGGTGGCTTCTGCTTCGGCGGCAAGATCGCGCCGATCTTCTTCAATACCATGGAAGACGCCGGCGCCCTGCCGATCGAGATGGATGTCGAAAAGCTCGACATGGGCGACGTCATCGACATCTATCCCTATGAAGGCAAGGTGACTCGTCACGATGGCGACGAAGTCATCTCCACGTTCGAACTCAAGACCCAGGTCATTCTCGACGAAGTGCGTGCCGGCGGCCGTATTCCGCTGATCATCGGCCGTGGACTAACCGAAAAGGCACGTAACGAACTTGGGCTGCCGACATCCGATATCTTCCGCACCCCGGAGCAGCCGATCGATACCGGCAAGGGCTTTACTCTGGCCCAGAAGATGGTCGGCAAGGCCTGCGGTATGGATGGCGTTCGGCCAGGCATGTACTGCGAGCCGAAGATGACCACGGTCGGCTCCCAGGATACCACCGGGCCGATGACCCGCGACGAGCTCAAGGATCTGGCTTGCCTCGGCTTTCAGGCCGATCTGGTAATGCAGTCATTCTGTCATACCGCCGCCTACCCGAAGCCGGTCGACGTCGAGACACACCATACCCTCCCCGACTTCATCATGAATCGTGGCGGCGTGTCGCTGCGTCCGGGCGACGGCATTATTCACTCCTGGCTCAACCGCATGCTGCTGCCGGATACAGTCGGTACCGGCGGCGACTCGCACACCCGCTTCCCGATGGGCATCTCGTTCCCGGCGGGCTCCGGACTGGTCGCCTTCGCCGCCGCCACCGGCGTCATGCCGCTGGACATGCCGGAATCGGTGCTGGTTCGCTTCAAGGGCGAGCGCCAGCCCGGCATCACGCTGCGCGATCTGGTCCACGCGATTCCCTACTACGCGATTCAGCAGGGCCACCTGACCGTCGCCAAGTCCGGCAAGAAGAACATCTTCTCCGGTCGCATTCTGGAGATCGAAGGCCTCGAGGACCTCACCGCCGAGCAGGCTTTCGAACTCTCCGATGCCTCTGCCGAACGCAGCGCCGCCGGCTGCACCATCACACTGGGTGAGGAACGCGTTACCGAATATCTGAACTCCAACGTCACCCTGTTGAAGTGGATGATCAGCAACGGTTATGGCGATCGCCGTACACTGGAGCGCCGCATCGAAGCGATGGAAGCCTGGCTCGCCAATCCGAGCCTGATGCGCGCCGACGCCGATGCCGAATACGCCACCATCATCGAGATCGACCTGGCCGAGATCGACCAGCCGGTGCTGTGCGCCCCGAACGACCCGGATGATGCACGCCTGCTCTCCGAAGTCGCCGGCCAGAAGATCGACGAAGTATTCATTGGCTCCTGCATGACCAACATTGGTCACTTCCGCGCAGCCGGGAAGCTGCTCGAAAAGCAGCCCGCGGGCAGCCTGAAAACACGTCTCTGGCTTGCGCCGCCGACCAAGATGGACCAACATCAGTTGACAGAGGAAGGTTACTACGGTGTCTACGGCAGAGCTGGCGCGCGCATGGAAATGCCTGGCTGCTCACTATGCATGGGCAACCAGGCTCGTGTGGCGCCGAAATCGACCGTGGTGTCCACTTCCACACGTAACTTCCCCAACCGTCTGGGCGACGGCGCCGACGTCTATCTGGCATCGGCAGAGCTCGCGGCGATTGCCGCCGTAGAAGGCCGCCTGCCGACGGTCGAGGAATATAAAGCTACCATGGGTGAGTTCAATGCCATGGCGGGAGAAATCTACCGCTACATGAACTTCCATGAAATAGAGGATTTCCAGAAAGCGGCCGCGACGATCATTCCGACCGCCCAGGAAGCCTGATACGACTCTTCCGATGCTCGCAGCTTCATGAAGAGGTTACCGAAACGCCCCGCCAACGCGGGGCGTTTTTTATTCCACCATACCGTCCCTTTCTACACGACACCGTTCATCCTTCTGTGCTGGTTCACCTCCATGGACCGAAACGCTTGTTTCTCTGGCGAACCGAAACTAGAGTCTCGTTGAATCGTCAAACGCTGTTCATTATCCTCTCGGCTACGCATGCCATCATGGCGACACGACAAGACAGGCCCGGAATATCTCCGGCGCTCGAATCAGGAGATCAACGATGAAAACTCATGCTTGGCTGGTTTTGCCGGTCGCCCTTTCACCCCTGTTTCTGGTTTCGCCGACAGCACAGGCGGCCAATGCCGACGGTCTGTATCTCGGCGTAGGGGCGGGCTTCAGCTCGCTGAAGAATAACGATAGCGATGTCGGTAACTTCATCGAATCCGGTAGCGACGATTTCAATATCGACGACGACGACAATGTCTACAAGGCATTCGTCGGCTACGAATACAATCGTTATTTCGCCACCGAAGCCTTCTACGCCGATCTCGGCAAGACCCGGCTCAAGGGTAACGACGGATCGAACACCGATCTCGACAGCAAGGCCTATGGCCTGAGCCTTGTCGGCAAGCTGCCAGTGACCGACTGGTTCGAACTGTTCGCCAAGGCGGGTATGGCGAAATGGGAAGCCAACGTTAACGGTCATCTCGGCAATGCCTCGGCCCAGCTCGATGACAATGATGGCATCGATCCCGTCTACGGGGCAGGCGCTCAGCTCAACTTTCATCCAATGCTGATCCGCGCCGAATACGAGCGCTACGACTTCGACAGCGATTACAAGATCGATTCCTTCACCGCTTCTGTCGGTTGGCAGTTCTGATTCGTCACTCGCACTGGAACGCTTCTTCGTTATTCTTTTCAAGTGCTCTTGCGGCCACCCATAGGTGGCCCTTTTTCGTTTGTCGCCAGACACGCTTGCAAAGATGACGGTTTGACGATAACACTACAGATACAATTCCTCTCGCCGCCCTCGCCGCCGCGCTTTATCGATCCAGGAAGGAACGCCGCCTCGACGCCATGTTAGCCCCTCGTTCGCTGATTCAGGACATCGCCCGTCAGATCCGTGCCCACCTGCGTTCATTGATCGCGTTCCACCTCTTCTTCACGCTACTGGCATCGGCGGTCTGGGTTCCGCTTTCTGCCATCACGTTGTCCGGCCTGCTCCAGCGCATCGGCCGACCGGTACTCAGCAACGCCCAGATTGCTGATGTGGCTCTTTCGCCATGGGGCCTGCTCTGGCTGCTGACGGCAATCGTGCTCAGCTTTCTGGTGATCTTCCTGCAGCAGGCCGGCATGATGCTGGTTGTCTCGAGCCAGGCTGGAGACCGCTATCGGGTGGCCATGGGTTCGCTGTGGCACGTGCTGAGACGCTTTCCGTCGCTGCTGGCTTTGACCTTCCTGCAGGTCGGCAGCCATCTGCTGCTCGCGGCACCATTCGCCATCGGTCTGGCCCATTTGTACGGCGCCATGCTCGGCGATATCGAACCCTACATCCTGATTCATCTCAAGCCGCCGGTATTGTGGGAATTTCTGGCCGTCGCCACGCCCATCTTCCTGCTGCTGGTGCTACTGAGTGCCGCGCTCTACTTTCGCTGGTTCCTGGCGCTGCCAGCGATGATGCTGGACGGTGTAAATCCCCTCACGGCACTGAAGCGCAGTCGTGAGCTAACCCAGGGACGGCGACTAGGCATGGCCGTGCTGGTGGTCGGCGTCGCTTTGTTCGTGGCCGCCATCCCGATCGTCTTCAGCGTGAGCTTCAATACGTTGGGAGGCGCCCTGCTTGGCCACTTGCCTGAGCGCAACAGCGTACTGGTGCCAGCCATGCTGGCCTACATGGCATTCAATATCGTCGCTACGATCGCGCTCACCTTCCTGGGCATCGCAGCCAACAGTATGCTGGTGATCTCGCTCTATCATCGCGCCACCGGTCGAGCGACGGTATTTCGTCCCGCTGCCACGCCGCCGAGGAGTGGGGTCATTGCCTGGTGCGCGGAAATCCTGCTGCTGGTCTTTGCACTCGGACAGGCGGGCTGGATACTGCACGGGTTCGAGATCAACGATCACATCACCATCACTGCACATCGTGGCAGCTCACTAGTGGCACCGGAAAATACCCTGGCATCGATGAATCAGGCGATCGTCGACGGAGCGGACTATCTCGAGCTGGATGTACGCCTGAGCAGCGATGGCCAGATTGTGGTGTCGCATGACAACAACTTGAGCCGTCTGACCGGCGTCGACCGCAACATCAGCGACATGACGCTCGCGGAGATCGAGCAGGTCGACGTGGGCTCCTACTTTGGCGATGCTTTCGTCGGCGAACGTATCCCGACATTCCAGCAGATTCTCGACAACGCCAAGGACCGTATCGGCCTCTATGTCGAGCTCAAGCCGTCGCCCGGCACTGCCGAGGAACTGACACGCAAGGTGATCGCGCAATTGAAGGCCAGTCACATGAGCGAGCACGCCGTGATTGCCTCGCTGTCGCCGGAGGTCATCGAGAGGGTCAAGACGATCGACTCCAGCATGCGCACGATGCTGTTCATGCAGTTCGTGCTGCCCGGTGCGCTCGACACCACCGCTGCCGATATGATCGGCCTGCGCCACACCCAGGCAACACCCAGCCGGTTGCGAACCATCCATGGTACCGGTCGTGATGTCGCGGTATGGACCGTCAACGGCATCGGCGACATGTCGCGCTATCTGGACATGGGCGTCGACAACATCATTACCGACCGGCCCGAGGCGTTGACCACTATTCTTGCAGAGCGGCGCAAGATGTCGGATGGCGAGCTGCTGTTGGTGAAGCTTCGCAACTGGCTACGTACCTGAAATTTCGTCGGAGAGACAGCTGCGCTCGATCATACGGCATTGAAGTCGACTCAAGATGCTCATTTAACCCTTGTAAACTCCGCGCTTTCGTCGACTTCTGCCTTGTCTAATCTTCGCTCGCAGGTCTCTCTGATGAAATTGATGCCGGCCAGTCTCGCTGGTGTCTTTCGGGCTACGTCAGCCCAGCGTTTCGCCCGCGAGCATGAACCAGGTCTCGAGCACCGCGTCCGGATTCAACGACACGGAATCGATCCCCTGCTCCATCAGCCACTTCGCCAGTTCCGGATGGTCCGACGGGCCCTGGCCACAGATGCCCACGTACTTGCCCTGCGCCTTGCAGGCTTGAATCGCCATCGACAGCAGCTTCTTGACGGCCGGGTCGCGTTCGTCGAATAGATGCGCGATGACCGCGGAGTCACGATCCAGCCCTAGCGTCAGCTGGGTCAGATCGTTGGAGCCGATGGAAAAGCCATCGAAGTGTTCGAGAAACTCATCGGCCAGCAGTGCGTTCGAGGGCAGCTCGCACATCATGATGACCTTCAGTCCCTTCTCGCCCCGCTTCAGCCCATTGGCCTCGAGCAGATCGACGACCGCCTTGCCTTCGGCCGGCGTGCGCACGAACGGCACCATGATCTCGACGTTGTTCAAGCCCATCTCGTCGCGAACACGCTTCAACGCTCGGCACTCCAGCTCGAAACAGGCGCGGAAGTCCTCCGAGATGTAGCGCGACGCACCGCGGAAGCCCAACATCGGGTTCTCTTCGCTCGGCTCGTAAAGCTTGCCGCCGATCAGATTCTCGTATTCGTTGGATTTGAAGTCGGAGAGTCGCACGATCACGCGCTTGGGGTAGAACGCCGCCGCCAGCGTCGAAATCCCCTCGACGAGCCGATCGACATAGAAACTGACCGGATCGGCATAACCCGCGATACGCAAATCGATGGTCTGCTGCAGGTCGCTGGAAAGCTTGTCGTAATCCATCAACGCCCGCGGATGAACGCCGATCATGCGATTGATGATGAACTCCAATCGCGCCAGGCCGATGCCCTCATTGGGCAGGCCCGCGAAAGCAAAGGCACGATCCGGGTTACCCACGTTCATCATGATCTTGAACGGAATATCCGGCATGCCGTCGACGCTGGTGGTCTGGCAATCGTATTCCAGCTTGCCCTGATAAACGTGACCGGTATCGCCCTCGGCACAGGAAACCGTCACCTCGACATCGTCCTGCAGCAGCGCAGTCGCATCGCCGCAACCGACCACTGCCGGGATGCCCAATTCACGGGCGATGATCGCCGCGTGGCAGGTGCGTCCACCGCGATTGGTGACGATGGCAGACGCGCGTTTCATGATCGGCTCCCAGTCGGGGTCGGTCATGTCGGTGACCAGCACATCGCCGGGCTGCACTTTGTGCATTTCTTCCGGCGACCCCACCAGCTTGACTTTGCCCTGGCCGATGCGTTGACCGATAGCACGACCTTCGACCAGCACATGACTCTTGCTCTTGAGCGTGAAACGTTCCAGCGTGCCAACTTGCTGATTCGACACCACCGTCTCCGGCCGCGCCTGGACGATATAGAGCTTGCCGTCGTCACCGTCCCGCGCCCATTCGATATCCATCGGACGGCCGTAGTGCTGTTCGATGGTCACGGCCTGGCGCGCCAGGTCCATGACATCGTCATCGCTCAGACAGAAACGCTGCCGATCCGCATGGGCGACGTCGACGGTCTTGACCGACCGGCCTGCGGCGGTGTCGTCCGTATAGACCATCTTGAGCCGTTTGGATCCCAGCGTACGGCGCAGCACGGCCGGCCGACCCGCCGCCAGCGTCGGCTTATGAACATAGAACTCGTCAGGGTTAACCGCACCCTGCACCACCGTCTCCCCCAGTCCCCAGGCGCCGGTGATGAATACCGCATCGCGATAGCCGGATTCGGTGTCGAGTGTGAACATCACGCCGGCTGACGCCGTCTCGGAGCGAACCATTTTCTGGATTCCGGCCGACAGCGCCACATTCTCGTGGGCGTAGCCACGGTGCACACGATAGGAGATGGCGCGATCGTTGAACAACGAGGCAAACACCTCGTGAACCGCCCGTTTAACATTGTCGAAGCCATCGATATTGAGAAAGGTTTCCTGCTGCCCGGCAAACGAGGCGTCGGGCAGATCTTCGGCGGTGGCCGAAGACCGAACTGCGACCTTGAGATTGGGATGCTTGGCTTGCAACGTTTGATAGGCTTCGGCGAGCGCCTGTTCGAAAGCCGGCGGCAGTGGCGTATCGATCACCCATTGACGAACCTTCTCGCCGACCTTGGCCAGCATTTCGGTATCGTCGACGTCGAGCCGAGACAGCTCGGCATTGATTCGATCGTTCAACCCGCCATGACCAAGGAACTCACGATAGGCATGGGCTGTGGTGGCAAAGCCACCCGGCACGGTTACGCCTGCGTCCGACAGATTCGAAATCATCTCGCCGAGAGAGGCATTTTTGCCACCCACACGCTCGACGTCAGACATTCCCAATTGCTCGAAAGTGATGATGAAGGATTCCAAAGTCATCTCCTGGTTGTCTCGACTGGCCACTGTTCATCGCTGTTCATCTAACACGACTCATTGAACATGACTTATTAAACATGGCTCGTTAAACATGGCACGTTAAACATGGCGCGTTCCGCTGCGCCTTGATGGTGTCAGAAGCTAACAGGCGACCAAGGGCTTAGCCAGAAGTTTAAGGGCGTAGAGTTTGGAGTATTACTACAGGAAATTAGGCTTTTACGGGATTCCTGTAGTCAGCGGCCCGTTAGCGATCGAGAAACCGCAACAAGTTGCCTGCACGGGGATTTTCGGCCGACAATAGGCCATTGACACTCTCGGATGAACGCTATGCCCCGCACCGCTTTCTTCATTTCCGACGGCACCGGCATTACAGCGGAAACCCTCGGCCGCAGTCTGCTTTCGCAGTTCGAAAACACCGAATTCATTCAGGTGACCAAGCCGTACATCGATACGCTCGACAAGGCGCGTTCGCTGCTCGGCATCATTGAGGCCACCGCCGAACGCGATGGTATTCGTCCGATCGTGATCGATACCATCGTCGATCAAGCGATCCGCAACATCGTTGCCGAGGCACCGGCGTTCAAGGTGGATATCTTCTCCACCTTTCTCGCTCCGCTGGAGGAAGAACTGGAGACGCATTCTACCTATACCGTCGGCCGTACCCACGCGATCGGGCGTGATGACGTTTACATGCATCGGATTGAGGCGGTCAACTTCGCGCTGGACAACGATGACGGGGCTAGGACACATCAATATCAGGAGGCAGATGTCATCCTGATCGGGGTTTCGCGCTGCGGCAAGACGCCCACGTCACTCTATCTGGCGCTGCAGTTCGGTATCCAGGCCGCCAATTACCCATTGACCGAAGACGACCTCGACGAGAACGGCATTCTCAACCTGCCCCCCGCGCTGGCCAAGCATCGTCACAAGCTGTTCGGGCTGACCATCGATGCTCGCCGGCTGGCGGCCATTCGCACGGAGCGTCGCCCCGACAGTCGCTACTGTTCGATGGATCAATGCATGCAGGAGATCGCCCAGGCGGAGGCGCTCTATCGTCGCCACAATATCACCTACATCGACACGACTCGCTTCTCGATCGAGGAGATCTCGACGCGAATGATCAACGAATCCGGCCTGCAGAGACGATTCAGCCCGCGTTGAGCGGGCTGAAGGAGAAGCTCATCAACGACTGCGCCACATCAAGCGGCACTATCGAACGTCGTGTCATAAGCTCTTTGTCATAAGCTCTTGTTCATAAACCCTTGGTCATAAACCCTTGGTCACAAGCCCTTAGGAGCAAAGATCCCCGGCGCATTGCGCCAGTATCCCTTATAGTCCATACCGAAACCGAACACGTAACGGTCGACAACTTCCAGTCCACAGTAGTCGGCCTTGAGGTCCGGCATAGTCTTGCGGTCGTGGCGCTTGTCCACCAGTACCGCTGTCGAAATGCTGGCCGCGCCGGCCTGCCCGCAGTAGTCGAGTATCGCGGCGAGCGTTGCCCCTTCGTCGAGAATGTCATCGACAATGACCACGTGACGGCCGGCCATCGGCACTTCCGGCGAGACGCGCCAGAACAGCTCGCCGCCCCGCATGCCGCCACGATATCGCGTGGCATGGAGATAGTCGACTTCCAGCGGAAAGCCGAGCCGGGTCAGCAAGTGCCCGGTGGTGATCAGCCCGCCATTCATGACGCAGTAGAAGACCGGGAGTTTATCGCCGAGGTCACGAGTGATGTCGGCAGCCATTCGATCCAGCGCCTGCTCGACCTGAACCTGATCAATCAGGCAGTCTGCACTGTCCATCACGTCCTGCATTGAACTCAGCGCATCAATCGGTGGAGAGTGAGTCATTGTTTACCATTCACCATGAGGAATACGGCGGCGATCCATAACCTGCCGCCGTGAAAAATATCGATATCCGCTTTTGATCATTCGGACTCGTTGAGCGCCTCGAGACGAGCATGGGTACGCCGCCAGCGAGAGATGGCTGCCAATGACTCCAGGCTGGGACGGGCACGGGCATAGCGCAATTTGGCGATGCGCTGCGCCTGGCGCCCTTCGCAGGCGGTAACCACTTCGCGTGCGGCGGCCGGCGCATTGCAGATAACCGCCATGTCGCAGCCAGCGTTCCAGGCAGCCTCGGCCCGTTCGCCAGGGGATCCCGCGGTATGCGCCGCCGCCATCGTCAGATCGTCCGAAAAGATCGCACCCTTGAACCCCAGTTCTTCACGCAACATGCCCAGCCAGCTGCGTGAAAAGCCGGCTGGCCGATCATCGAAGGCGGAATAGATCACATGCGCCGGCATGATACCGTCGAGCTTACCGGCCAACCTGGCGAAGGGAATGAGATCGTGCTCTCGCAGCGTCGCCAGCGGCCGCGGGTCTTCTGCGACCTTGAAATGGGAGTCCTGACGCGCCCCGCCGTGGCCCGGAAAATGCTTGCCGATCGCCACCAGACCCGCCTCATGCAAGCCGTCGACGAAAGCGCTGGCCAGCGCGCTCACTACCTCGGGATCCGGCGAGAAGCTGCGCGAACCGATCGCCGGCGACTGATCGTCATCGAGATCCAGAACCGGGGCAAAGGTCAGATCGAACCCACAGGCCGCCATCTCCATGCCCAGCAGCCAGCCGGTATCCTGCGTCAACGTCAATGCTGCTTCGGGAGACTCGGCGAACTGGCGCCCCAGCGTCGCCATGGGCGGTATCTGGGTCACTCCATCCTTCAAGCGTTGTACCCGGCCACCTTCCTGATCGATGGCCACCAGGATGTCGGGACGGCATTCACGGATCTGACCGATCAGCGCCTGGGTCGTCGCGACATCCGGCGTATTTCTGGCAAACAGCAGCACGCCGCCGACCTCCGCGCGCGTGATTAGCTGGCGCTCCTCATCACGCAGCCGGGTGCCTTCGACATCCAGCATGACCGGACCGAGAGGTTGAGTCATAGCAAACACCTGAGACCATTGAGCGCTCGATTCTAGACGACACTGGAGACGCATGACAGTGGCAGCGTGACGCACGGCTATCGCCTCACCCTATCGTCTCACCCTATCACCTCTCCCTATCGCATCAATCGGCAACCGGCGCGTTCTCTTCCCGCGTGGCAGGTAGCGGGGCCTGCATGCCGGCGACCACCACCGGCTGCAGATGCCGGATCAGTTCGCGCACCGTCATGTGTTCCTGATACTCGTTGTCGGCAATACCCCTTAGCGCATCCAGCCCCGACAAAGTAAATACTACCGTGCCTAACATGAAGTGTAGCCGCCAGAATCGCTCGACCTCCGGCAAGTCCGGCGTTGCCAGGCGCAGACATTCGACGAAGCGATGAAAGGTTTCGCCGTAGTGCTCTTGAATGTAACGCCGCAAATGCCCCTGAGCCTGGGTATAGGCCAGCCCAAGCAACTTCATGAATATCTTGAGACTATTGCGTTCGGCGGGCACCTCCAGAACGCTGGTCGCAAGGCGCTCGAGCAGCACCTCTAGCGGGATCCGCTTGCCCCGGTAACGGACTTCCAGGCCATCGAGGGCCGTATGCAGACGTGCGGCAAACGGATCGAGATAACGCGCGAATACCGCCTGTATGAGGGACTTCTTCGATCCGAAATGATAATTCACCGCTGCTAGATTGACCTTGGCCCGCGTGGTGATGTGACGCAGCGAGGTTTCAGCAAAGCCCTTTTCGGCAAAAAGGACCTCCGCCGTATCGAGAATACGGGTAACGGTATCGGACTGGGCCATGTCATACCTCGCGTGTGAGAACAACGACTTAGGACCGCCATGATTCTAATCACTCAGACACAGCCCACACAATCAGGCATTTGGTCAGGTTACCGACGCGACCGGCCGCTATATGCAAAGACACTTCCCTCATCGAGGATGACTGGATACAATTCCAGGCTGTATACATGAACACTCCTGATCGGCTATCAGGCCCGAACATGCCTGGTTATTTATACTGGCCCGAACATGCCTGGCTATTCACACAGGCCCGAACATGCCTGGCTAATCAAGCAGACCCGAACATGCCTGGCTGACTATCGACACCGGCAGGGAGAGACCAATGGCGAGACCCCTTACTGCACGGCAGCAAAACGTCTACGACTTCATCGTCAAGACGATGGGCGAATTCGGCTATCCGCCGACGCGAGCCGAAATCGCTCGCGCGCTGGGATTTCGCTCCCCCAACGCCGCCGAGGAGCATCTGCGGGCGCTGGATCGCAAGGGCGTGATTCGGATGGTTCCGGGCACCTCCCGGGGCATACGCCTGCCGGTGGGCGCTGGTGAGCCCGAACCTGGCGACGTCCAGACCGCGGGCCTGCCGATCATCGGCAGCGTAGCCGCCGGTAGCCCGATGCTCGCCACCGAGCATATCGATCGCTACTGCCCGCTACCTGCCGACTACTTTTCCCCTGCCGCCGACTATCTGCTGCACGTCCGTGGTCTCTCGATGAAAGATGCCGGTATTTTTGACGGTGACCTGCTCGCCGTTCATCGCACCCAGCAGATTCGCAATGGCCAGATCGTCGTGGCGAGACTCGAGGACGATGTCACCGTCAAACGCTTTCAACGGACAGGAAGTCGCGTCACGCTGATCGCCGAGAACCCCGACTTCGAACCGATCGTGATTGACCTCAAGTATCAGCATCTGGAAATCGAAGGGCTTGGTGTCGGCGTCATTCGTGGCGGAAACGGCACCGGCCTGCATTGATCGCGATCTAGGCCATGCGCAAGATTCTGCACGCCGACTGCGACTGTTTCTATGCCGCTGTTGAAATGCGCGACGACCCCGCGCTGACAGATGTCCCTCTGGCGATCGGCGGCAGCGCCGATCGTCGTGGTGTCGTCGCGACCTGCAATTATCCTGCTCGAAAGTACGGTGTGCATTCGGCCATGCCCACGGCCAGAGCCTTACGACTCTGTCCCCACCTGAAAATATTGCCGCCAGACTTCAACAAGTATCGAGACGTCTCGCAGCAGATTCAGACTCTGTTTCACGAATTGACGCCATGGGTCGAACCGCTGTCTCTCGACGAAGCCTATCTCGACGTCACCGATGTTACCCGGTTTCGGGGTAGCGCCACCTGGATGGCCCAATGGCTGAAGCAGGAAGCGTTGGCAAGGACGGGCATCGTCATATCGGTCGGTGTCGCGCCTAACAAGTTTTTGGCCAAGATTGCCAGCGATTGGGACAAACCCGACGGTTTGTTCGTGATTCCGCCCGACCAAACGGAGTCGTTCATCACCGACCTGCCAGTCAAGAAACTTCACGGCGTCGGCCCGGCGACCGCGTCAAAACTCGACTCGCTGGGCATCGCCAACTGCGCCGATCTGCGCGCTCAGCCGCTGGACCGGCTACTCGATCAGTTCGGCAAGTTCGGGCAGCGGCTTCATGAACTGGCCCACGGCATCGACGAGCGGCCGGTCAATGTCTCCCGCGAACGCAAGTCGGTCAGCGTCGAAACTACCTTTGATCGCGATCTTCCCGAGCTGGCAAGCTGCCATCAGGCGCTGATACCACTGATCGAGAAGCTACATCAACGGCTAGCGCGCCACGGCGATCCCGCCATCAACAAGCAGTTCATCAAGGTGCGTTTCAACGACTTCGCCAGCACCACCCAGGAAACCGGCGCCAGCGGTATCATCGACGCGCGATTCCACGAACTGCTAGAGAGCGCCTGGCGCCGCGGGGAACGTCCGGTCAGGCTGCTGGGCGTCGGCGTGCGCCTGGTGCCGCAGCAGGATCAACGCCAGCTCGCGCTGTTCGAGGATATTGATGATATCGACTCGACGACGCTCTGAGCATCAGCCGATGCGGATCATGAAAATACCACTGTCTTGTTACCCTGTATCAGCACTCGATCCTGGAGATGCCAGCGCAGGCCACGAGCGAGCACGGCTTTTTCCACGTCGCGACCCAGGCGCACCAGATCCTGGGGCGCATGACAGTGGGATACGCGCTGAATGTCCTGCTCGATGATCGGACCCGCGTCCAGATCCTCGGTCACGTAGTGGCAAGTGGCTCCGATCAGCTTGACGCCACGCTCGAACGCCTGGTGGTAAGGTTTGGCGCCGGCAAAGGACGGCAAGAAGCTGTGATGGATATTGATCACCCGCCCCGCATAACGCTGGCAGATATCGGGTGGCAGGATCTGCATGTATCGGGCAAGTACCACGCTATCGGCTTGGGCGGTTTCGATCAGACGTTCGGTCTCGGCAAAGGCGGAGGCCTTGTCGCCGGGATTCACCGGTACATGATGAAACGCGATCCCGTACCACTCCACTAACGAGCGCAACGCCTCATGGTTGGAGATCACGCAGGGAATATCACAGTCGAGCTCCCCGACTGACCAGCGGTAGAGCAGATCGACCAGGCAGTGGGAGTCCCGCGAGACCATGATGACCACGCGCTGGCGTCGGGCGGAATCGCTCAGCCGCCAGGTCATTTCGAAGGTTTCGGCGATCGGCGCGAACGCCTCTCGAAAGGCCTCGGCGCTCAAGGTGTCCGATTGGATATCGTAACGCATGAAGAAACGCCCCGCATCCAGATCGGAGTGCTGGTTGGCTTCGATGATCGAACCACTTTGTGCCGCTATGAATCCCGCCACGCGTGAGACGATACCCACGCGGTCGGGACAGGAAACGATCAAACGGTAATTGTGTGACATGGTTCTCAAAAACACTCTATGAATCGAAAATAGGCTTTGACTCGGAATCGCTCACGGATTCGGAGACGCTCTGGATGACGATCCTGCATGACGGACCCTCTTTGCTGTGACCCGGCATATCCCGCGCCTTCTACGAGAATGGCATTGTAACCTAACGTCAGAGGCCAGCCATCGCCTAGACAGGTTTGAGCGGGTCGAGAGGCATGACTTATAGTGGAGCCAGATTTCCCCCTATAAGGATGCAGATGTTTCGTCCGCGCGCGCAGATCCGTCCCCGCTCTTACCCACCGCTACTGTTCCACCCTCTAGGTGGTTGCGGTGAAATCGGCATGAATCTGTCACTTTATGGTTATGACAACAACTGGATCGCCGTCGACTGCGGCATGATGATCCGCCAGGATCTGCCGGACCAACCCTTGCAGATTCCCGATATCGAACATCTGGCTGCCAACGCCATGGTCCCTTCGGCGGTTTTCATCACTCATGGTCATGAGGACCATCTGGGCGCCCTCGCCTGGATCTGGCCGCGCTGGAACTGCCCGGTCTACGCCACACCGTTCGCCATCGAAATGCTGCGTAGTAAATTTATCGAGCAGGGGCTCAAGACCGATGCTCTCAAACCCGTTCAATCCGGGACTTGCGTGACGAACGGACCGTTCGAAGTCACCTTTTTACCGGTGACGCATTCAATACCCGAAAGTTGCGCCCTCTCGATCATTACGCCTCGTCACCGTGTCCTTCACACCGGCGACTGGAAACTGGATGAGCGCCCGCTCATCGGCGCGCCGCTGTCCGCTGCCCAATTCAAGGCATTGGCGCCGGTCGACCTGGTAGTGGCCGATTCCACCAACGCCGATGTCGAGGGGCATTCACGTAGCGAGACCGAGGCCGCCAGCGCGCTTGAAGCCGTTATTCAGGATTGCCGCGGACGCGTCATCGTCAGCTGCTTCGCCAGTAACATCGCGCGGATCAAGGCGCTGGGGAGAATCGCGGAACGCAGTGGCCGTCGGGTTGCGCTACTCGGCCGTTCGATGGATCGCATGGTGGCGATCGCCCTCCAGCTCGGCTATCTGGACGATTTCCCACCTCGCGTTCCGGCGCAGGATCTGGGCTACCTGCTACCCGAGGAAGTCCTGATCATAGCCACCGGCAGTCAGGGGGAACCGCGTTCGGCGTTATCACGGATGGCGCAGGGCCGACACTCTGCCGTCGATTTGCAGCCCGAGGACGACGTGATCTTTTCGGCTCGCGCCATTCCCGGCAACGAGCGACTCATCGGTCGTCTCAAGGCCGGTTTCAAACGAATTGGCGTCAATGTCCACGACGAACATACCGATCCTGCGCTCCACGCCTCGGGGCACCCGGCTCGAGAGGAACTGCGCCAACTCTATGCCTGGTTGCAGCCAAAGATGCTGCTGCCGGTTCATGGTGAAGCTACCCACCAGGAAGCGCATCGCGAACTGGCCATGGCGCTCGGCATTCATGTGCCCCAATTGGTCAAGAACGGTACCGTACTGGCGCTGGAAGCCGAGACACTGGTACCTAAAGCTCAGCACCATCTAAGGCCTCAACTGATCACCTCACGTATGCGACCTGGTGAGCGGACGCAACCGGTTTCAGCGCGCCAGCATGCGCTGACGCTATCGATTGCGCTCAATGTGCTACCGACCGAAACGGGGTGGACCCGCATTGGCCGGTTACTGTGGGATAGCGAAGTCGCGCTGCCACTGGACGAAGAAGCACTGGCCGACTGGTTGGATGACCGTATTGACAGGATTCCCGCCGAGACACTGTTACAACTGCGTCAACAGCTCTTTGGCCCGCTAAGTGAGTGGCTGCACCAACGCCTGCCGGCATTGCCGGAAATTCACCTGCAATTGATACCGGCGGATCCCCAGCCGGAATATGAAGTGCGTTCGGTTATCTCTCATTAAGCCAGCGACAGATATAAAAGCGCGCCTGCTATAACACAGACGCGCTTTTTATCAGACGGTCAGTACCGGCTCAGCCTGACTTCTGGCACCAATATCGTCGACGACAATATCGGATAGGTCTTTTGCCGTCAGGACAAGATTCAGCTCTTGTTGGCATTCTTCGGTGGACGACCACGACGCTTGCGCGGCTGCTCTCCCACCAGGTCATCCATCGACAATCCAGCGTTATTCATCGCCTCACGAATTTCAGCCAACTTTTTCTGTTTATCGGCTTCTTCCTTCAGCCGATCGTGATCTTCCAGCTGCTTCTGTTCGATCACTTCGACAATGACTTCGGACAGCTTATGCAACTGTTCCATGCTCAGCTGGCGTGCAGCAGCACGAGCAACATTCTTATTGCGAGCGATGCGTTCCAGTGACTCGGTGGACATCGTCCTCTCCTTGCTGGATTTCAACATGACATTACGCCGGATGTTTTGATGAAAGTATATTCTCACCGACCCATTTGGCAAGAAATTAAATCAAAAAGGCACGCTTATTGGGCGTGCCTTTTAAAAGCAAATACGTTGATGGGTTAACGAGTAACCCTCTTAGCCACCGGTCATATTCATGAAACGAACAACTTGTACGTCCCCATCCGTCGAAAAGTGATGGCGCTCCGGCTTCAAATCCATCGCCGCGATAATCTGATCCTTGAGCGGCTCCAGTTCCCCGGGATAACGACGCAGCGTGTCCCGCAGATCTACTGAATGCTCATTACCCAAGCAGAGCAACAACCTTCCCTCGACCGTGACGCGGACGCGATTGCAGGTGCTGCAGAAGTTGTGACTGTGGGGAGAAATGAAACCGACTCGACTCTGGCTATCGGCCATGCGGAAATAACGCGATGGCCCCAGTGTCGTTTCCGGGGACGGCATGAGTGCATAGCGAGACTCGATGCGTGTCTGTACATCATCACTTGAATAAAAGGTCTCTCCACGTGAATGGTCCGACACATCTCCCAACGGCATTTCTTCGATAAAGCTGATATCCAGCTGCTCATCGCGAGCGAAGTCGACCAGGTCCAGCACTTCGTCGTCATTGCGCCCGCGCAGGATGACAGCGTTGAGCTTGATACGCTCGAAGCCGGCGTCCTGTGCGGCGTGAATACCGTCTATGACCTTGGACAGATTCCCGGTCCGAGTCAGCCGTTTGAAGCGCTCGGGATTGAGAGAATCCAGGCTGATATTGAGCCGGTTCATCCCACCCTGTTTCAATGCCTGAGCATAACGGGGCAAGCTGGCCCCATTGGTGGTCATGGCAAAATCCTTCAGTCCCGGCAGACCACCGATATCCTTCACCAGATCATCGATTCCCTTGCGTACCAGCGGTTCGCCACCCGTCAGCCGTATCTTTTCCACGCCCAGCTCGGTAAAGGCGCGTGCGACCTGGTGCAATTCCTCCAGCGTCAGAACCTGCGCCCTAGGTAAAAAGGTCATCTCTTCGCTCATGCAGTAAACGCAGCGAAAATCACATCGATCGGTGACGGAGATTCGTACATATCGAACCTGACGCGAAAACTTGTCGATTAAAGCGGTCATGAATGCTCCCAGCGATCCGCCGCCTCGCGGTCGCTTTGCCGTTCCGAGACCCAATAAGAGCCACTTTCGGTGTGCTCTTTTTTCCAGAAAGGGGCCCGCGTTTTCAAAGTGTCCATAATGAAGTCGCACGCCTCGAACGCCGCATGGCGATGCGCGCTGGCAGCCATCGCCAGAACGATTGCCTCTCCCGGCTCCAGACGACCAATGCGATGAACGATAGTGATACCCTGTAGCGTCCAGCGTTCGCTGGCTTCCCGCGCGATGGCGTGAAGCGCCTTCTCGGTCATCCCCCGAAAGTGCTCCAGGGTCAGCGCCGTCACATCGGGACGCTCGTTGAAATCCCGCACCCACCCGGTAAAACTGACGACAGCGCCGATATCGGAACGTCCCGCGGTCAGGGCGTACTGTTCGACTCCAACGTCAAAATCGGCCTGCTGGACTCTTATGGCTAAATTCATTGGCTCTCCCGTTCAGCCACCGGTTACCGGCGGGAAGAAAGCGATCTCGTCGCCAGGCGCTATTGCGGCCTCATCGTGACTCATGGCCTGGTTGCGAGCGCAAAGCACGCGCTGATTCAGCAGTGCCTTGAACTTGGGATCGCGGTTGATCAGCGCCAGCTTGATACCTGCAATGTCATGGGACGGAATCTGCTCCCAATCCAGCGCTAATTCGGCGACGGCGAGGCGTTCCCGAAGCTCGGCGAGAAAGTGAATGGTGACGGTGTTCGCGATGGTCGACGCCTCATCATTGGGCGCTGAACGTTCATCTGATTCCGGTCCTGATTCACGCGACCAGTCCCCGGACCGTCCGCCGCGCTTTTCTTCCAGGCGTACTCCGTCGATGGTCATGCCCTTGTCGACAGCCTTGCACATGTCATAAAGCGTCAGGCACGCGACCGAAACCGCTGTCAGCGCTTCCATCTCGACGCCCGTACGCCCATTGAGGCGGCAGAACGCCTCGACATGAACGCAGCTCCGTAAGGTATCCAGCGTAAATTCGACGCTGACTTTCGATAGCGCCAGTGCGTGGCAAAGAGGAATCAATTCATGGGTCCGCTTGGCCGCCTGGATGCCGGCAATTCTGGCAGTTGCCAGCACATCTCCCTTGGGCAGCCCGCCTTCGGCAAGCAACGCCAGTGTGGAAGCCTGCATGTGGATCGTGCCACAGGCGCGCGCTTCCCGGCGAGTCTCCGGTTTATCGGCGACATCGACCATATGTGCTTCGCCTCGCGCGTTAAGATGCGTGAGCGTCATGCGGTTCGCCTCGCTTTGAATCATGAGATCAAGGGATCAGTGTAGTGTGACTATCGTGTTAATGCCTGTCATTCACCTGGCTTAAATGCTGCTGCCCAATTGACGATCCAGTCGAGAATTGCCGCGAGATCATCCAGCTCGAGATGAGTCACTGTCGCCGGTAGCCGTGCCAGAGTTTCCGTCGATATCTCTTCGGACTTGAATGCCACTGCCTTGACCCATGAATCGTGCTCGGCCAGCAGCGGTTGATCGTGATCACCGCGATGCAGCTCCAGTTTCGCAATGGGCCACGTCTTGAACCCTTCGACCAGAATCAATGCAGGTTTCAAGGCCGCGACCTGTGCCACCAGCATCGGAAGATCAGGCTCCTGCTGGTCGGGAGTTTCCATCATCAGCGCGAAGCGCCGCCCCGAGGCCACCACCATTGGCGCCGCGCCGGCCTCGCGCAGGCGGTGACTATCTTTACCTGGCGTGTCGATATCGAACGCATGATGGGCGTGCTTGATCACCGCCGTCGGCCAACCACGCTCGCGTAGCCGTGGCAGCAAGGCTTCCAGCAGCGTTGTCTTGCCGGTGCCACTCCAGGCAGCGATACCCAGTAAAGGAATGTTGCATTCGAGCGTATTGACGGCTTCAGTCATCATGCGTTCTCCGCGCCGCATTGGCTGGCTTGTGCTGCTCAGCCCACTCGCGCTCTCCCGGGGTATTGATGTTGGCAAACTGCGCTTCCCGGTCGGAAAAATCGACTCGACACCAACGGTGGCGATCGTACCAGGCGATTACTCTGCCACCACCGGCCTCCTGCCATTCCGATAGATCGTCGCGTAGCGAACTGCGTATCAATGCGACCAGCGGTTGAAGTCGCTGACCGTCATGGGCGACGGCAATATCCGCCTCTCCGATCGCGCTCGAAAGCCGAGACACCATGTCGGATGGCAGCCAGGGCATATCTACCGGCGTCAACAGAACCCAGGGCGTGGAAACAACGGGTAACGCACTCAACAGGCCGGTCAGCGGGCCGGGATAGTCAGGCAGGGAGTCGGTGGCGATAGCATGGCCCAGACGTCGATAGTCATCGATGTGGCGATTGGCACTGATGACGATTCGATCGACCTGAGGTGCCAGCTGGCGTAGCGCGCGCTCGACCAGTGGTTCCCCGTCGAGAGACAACCAGCCCTTGTCGACGCCGCCCATGCGCCGCCCGCGACCGCCGGCGAGCAGCACTCCCGTCACATCGGAACGTTCGATCACCGCGTACCGAAAATCTTGTCGCCGGCGTCACCCAGCCCCGGGACGATATAGCCATTCTCGTCGAGTCGTTCGTCGATGGCCGCGGTGTAGATCTCGACATCCGGATAAGCCTGATGGACCCGCTCGATCCCTTCCGGCGCCGCCACCAGCACGATCACCTTGATCTGCTGACAACCTCGCTCCTTGAGCATGTCCAGCGTCGCGACCATCGAGCCACCTGTTGCCAGCATGGGGTCGATGACGATCGCCAGGCGCTCGTCCAGGTCACTGACGAACTTCTCGAAATAGGGCACCGGCTCCAGCGTCTCTTCGTTCCGATAGAGCCCCACGACGCTGATACGCGCGCTGGGGATCAAATCGGTGACACCATCCAGCATGCCCAGGCCGGCGCGTAGAATCGGCACGATGGTGACCTTCTTGCCCTTGATCCGCTCGACCTTGATCGGCGAGCCGTTCCAACCCTTGATCGTCG
>Ga0207878_100108_pt1 | contig 93639 bp, 81 predicted proteins | sample LinPmetageLP41_FD_184053 | JGI IMG/M metagenome (GOLD analysis project Ga0207878, IMG submission 184053) | Marine viral communities from the Pacific Ocean - LP-41 (SPAdes) | ecosystem: Environmental > Aquatic > Marine > Oceanic | place: Pacific Ocean | collected 2010-08-27 | reverse complement strand
ACGACAGAAGAGCAGCATTTGGGCATTACCCAGCAGGCCTTCACGGCGTAGATACCGATCCTGATGAGAGAAGCCAACGGCCAGCCACTTCAGGTCGTCCGATCAGAGCTCTCGTGAATGAGGCGGGGTTACTTGATTTACGTTATCGTTGCCGTGATCGGTGAATGACACCGTGAGACCACTAGACGAGAGCCATCGGCTCCGACCGTCGGAGAATTGCAATTCTCGTGCTCTTTTCTAGGATGAGTATCCCTTTGATAGATAACTGAGGATCCTTTGACCCTTTCCTAAACAAGTTTAGTGCAACGCACTATCGCAAAGCACTATCCCGTTTGGTGCGCCGCACCTAGGACTGGATCTGAACCCTGATCACAAACTTGGAGGTGATTGGATGTCAGTACAGACCGCATCCCACAAAACCCAAAATTCCACGTGGACGAAGCAGGATCGCTATCCGACACGCCTAAGCCAGCCGCAGGAAGCGCTCTGGCAACAGCGTCAGGAGGACGTCATCAAGGGCCGCCATCTCGATGGCCCGTTGAGCGGCGAGCAACTGGATCGTTTCGAACGCGATGGTTTTCTTTTCGAGCCCAATTTTCTGGGCGAGTCGGAACTCGAGGCGTTGCGCGCAGAACTTGCCGCGATGCTCGATCGGGACGACTTCCGTGACCGAGACTTCTCGATCACCGAGCCGCAGAGTCACGAAATTCGCTCGCTGTTCGCGATACATCACCTGTCTCAGCGTTACGCCGAGCTGGCGAAAGATGAGCGCTTGATGGGACGCGCCCGGCAGATCGTCGGCGGCGATGTCTACGTGCATCAGTCACGCATCAACTACAAGCCCGGCTTTCACGGCAAGGGTTTCAACTGGCATTCGGACTTCGAGACCTGGCACGCCGAAGATGGCATGCCCGAGATGCACGCCGTCAGTGCCTCCATCGTGTTGACGGATAACCATCACTTCAACGGTCCGTTGATGCTGATTCCCGGTTCGCACAAGGTGTTCGTGCACTGCCTTGGCGAAACACCGGACGACAACCACAAGCAGTCGCTGAAGCAGCAGGAACTCGGTGTGCCGAGCAACGAAGCACTGCGCGAGTTGATCAGGGCGCGCGGTATCGAAGCGCCGACCGGTTCCGCGGGCGGGTTGTTGCTGTTCGACTGCAATACGCTGCATGGCTCCAACGCCAACATGTCGCCGGACCCGCGCAGCAACGCCTTCTTCGTCTACAACCGTCGCGACAATGCCTGCGTTCAGCCCTTCGGTGCCAGAAAGCAGCGCCCCTCGTTCCTGGCCCATCAGCCGGGTGATGTGTGGACACCGCAACAGGGCACGCACTGAGGCACCGATGACCGGGCCCGTCGGGCATTGGGTCGTCTGCAAGAGGTGACGATCCCCGACACGGTCGACCGGATGCCATAAGCCGCCGTTGGAGGTAGACTCGATGAGTTGCCGCCAGTGGCGGCTTCTTGCGTCTGGAGGTCGAATTCCTGCCTCGAAACCGGACGTCTCTTTAGAGAGACCCTCGACGGTTCAGAGATCTCATGATTGAAGATCCTCGACGGTCATCGTCATTGCCTTGGAGCTTGTCATGCCTTTCACCACCCGATTCATCGACGGTCTCGAGACCGGCCTGCCGCTGGGCAAGATTCTCTGCGTGGGGCGCAACTACGCCGAACACGCCAAGGAACTCAATAACCCGGTGCCCACCTCGCCGATCCTATTCATCAAGCCGTCGACCAGCGCCGTCGAACTCGAGGACCCCATCGAACGCCAGTTCAGCCATGGCGACGTGCACTTCGAGACGGAACTGGCACTGTTGATCGGCGAGCGCATGAGCCAGGTCAGCGCGGAAGAAGCGATGAGCGGCGTGATCGGCGTCGGGCTGGCGCTGGATCTGACGCTGCGCGACGTCCAGTCCCAGCTCAAGGAAAAGGGTCATCCGTGGGAGCGGGCCAAGGCGTTCGACGGTGCCTGCCCGCTCTCGCGCTTCGTGCCGGTGGAAGGTGATGTCGATTGGAAAGCGATGACCTTCCATCTCGATATCGACGGCCAACGCCAGCAGAGCGGCAAGACCAGCGATATGCTGTTCGGACTGCCCGCGCTGCTCGAGGAGATGACCCGCACCTTTACCCTCGAACCGGGCGACGTGATCCTGACCGGTACGCCTTCCGGCGTTGGCCAACTTCCCCGCGATGCCGTTCTCGGACTGTCGCTGTCGCTGGGTCTGGATGTCGGCACGCGTACGCGATAAGCAAGCCGCAAGTTGGAAGATCGGCACTTTGTGCCTGGAAGAAGAAACAAGCGCCGCTGCGCGGCTAGAAGAGGGAAGAACGGTGCTTTGCACCTAGAAGATATAAGACGATTTCTTCCCTCTTCCCTCTTATTACTCCAGATAGGTATAACCGCTGAGGCCTTCCGACAGTTCATTCACGAACAGTTCGCGCTCTTCGACGCTCAGCGGGCTGGCGATCAGCTGTTCGGTGAGCTTCCGCTTTAGCGCCACGGCGTCGAAATTGACGTAGCCGAGCACGTCCGCGACGGCATCACCCTGTTGGACATGGGAGAGACGCCATTCGCCGTTCTCGTCGAGAGCGACGTCGACCGAGTCGGTATCGCCGAACAGGTTGTGCAGATCGCCGAGGATCTCCTGATAGGCGCCGACCAGAAACAGCCCGATCAGCTTATCGTCGTCGTCGTCCCACTCCGGCAGCGGTAGCGTGCTTTCGAGGCCTTGGCCGTCGACATAGAGATCGATCCGGCCGTCGGAATCGCAGGTGATGTCCTGAATCACGCCGCGCCGGGTCGGTTCGCGATCCAGGCCGGTCAGCGGCAGCACCGGGAAGACCTGGTCGATCCCCCACACGTCCGGCAGTGACTGAAACAGAGAGAAGTTGGCGAACAGCTTGTCGGCGAGCTTCTCGGCCAGTTCGTCGGCGATTTCCCGATGCGCGCGATTACGATTGTCGAGACGCTTGTGCAGGCGCTGGCAGGCGGCGAAGTAGACCGACTCGCCCTCGGCGCGGGCTTGCATGTTGGCCAGACCCAGCACGAAACGGTCCTGCAGTTCGCCCACCGCCTGGACCACGTCATGATAGGCCTCGACCAGATCGCGGGGTTCGCGCATGCCTTCGAGGCGGTCGTAGACGCGCCATAGCTCGGCGACGTGGGCATCGCCCTCGACCCGGCGCTCCGGCTCGATGTGGCCCAGGCGTTCTTCGCCGATCACGTTGGTGACCAGCACCGCGTGATGCGCGGTCAGCGCGCGACCGGATTCCGAGATCAACTGCGGGTGCGGCAGGTTGTGGTTTTCGCAGATCTGGCGGAAAGCCCACACCACGTTGGTGGCATACTCCTGCATCGAATAGTTGATCGAGCAGAAGCTCTGCGAACGGGTGCCTTCGTAGTCGACGCCCAGGCCTCCGCCGACGTCTACCGTATCGATCGGCGCGCCGAGCTCGCGCAGGCTGTGATAGAAGCGGGCGCACTCGCGCAGGCCGCGCTGGATATCGCGAATGTTGGCGATCTGTGAACCGAGGTGGAAGTGCACCAGTTGCAGGCTGTCCAGCGCATCCGCGTCGCGCAGCCGTTCGGTGATGGCCAGCAGCTGGCTGGCGGTGAGGCCGAACTTGGATTTCTCTCCGCCGGTATCCTGCCACTTGCCTTTGCCGACCGAGGAGAGTCGCGCGCGCAAGCCGATGCGTGGTTTCACCTTGAGATTTTCGGCTTCTTCCAGAATCAGGCTCAGCTCGGAGTATTTCTCCACCACCAGATAGACCTTGTGGCCGAGCTTTTCGCCCATCAACGCCAGGCGAATGTACTCGCGATCCTTGTAGCCGTTGCAGACGATCAGCGACGAGCCCTCGTCACCGGACAGCGCCAGCACCGCCATCAGCTCCGGCTTGCTGCCGGCTTCCAGCCCGACACGACCGCGGCCGCGCTCCTGGGTGGCGAGAATCTCCTCGACCACACGGCGCTGCTGGTTGACCTTGATCGGATAAACCGCGGTGTAGCTGGCCTGATAATCCTCCTCCTTCATCGCGTGATCGAAAGCCATGCACAGCTGTTCGACACGATCGTGGAGGATATCGATGAAGCGGACCAGCACCGGCAGACGCAGCCCGGCATCGCGCAGGCGGTCGACTAGGGTGTCGAGTACCAGCGTCGGCCCGGGCACTTCACTGCCCAGCGGCCGGACCAGCGTGCGGCCCAGATCGTCGACATCGAAATAGCCGCTGCCCCACTGATCGATATTGTAGGTACGACGCGCCTGGGCGGCAGGGGAAGAGTTTTTCATGACGTTCTCCGAACGACCGGCGGTGAGTGACCGGTGATGAACACCCGGCGTAAACGATGACGGTAGGCCGGGAACGCGAATGGCGCGCATTATGACGATCACGCCGACTCATGTCAGGGAAAAGCTAGTCGAAAGTCGCGGCAGGTACAGCGATTGGTGTGAAAACCATGGCTGTGAAAACCACGGACGCGAAAACCGCATTCACCCGGCGGCTTCGGGTAGCAGCGGTACGTTACCGTTGAGGCGCTTGCCCAGCAGAACGCGAAAACGTGCCGGGTCGTGCGGCGTGATGTCGTGTGCCGGCGGATCGACGTGGATCACCAGCAGCCGCGACAGCCAGTAGCGCAGCGCCGTCATGCGCAGCATGGTCGGCCACAGCTCACGTTCGCAGGCGGTCAACGGGCGGTGCGTCTGATAGGCCGTCAGAATCGCTTCGTAGCGCGGCGTATCGATCTCACCGTCGCCATCGCTGGCCCAGTCATTGATCACGATCGCCAGGTCGAACAGCAGATCGCCGCTGCAGCCGTTGTAGAAATCGATGATGCCGCCGAGCCGGTCGCCGTCATAGAGCGTATTGTCCCGGAACAGATCGCCATGAATGGCGCCTTGCGACAGAGCGATACCGTCGAACGCCTTGGTGTAATCAGCAATCTCCCGGCTCATCAAGGCCTGGTCTTCGTTGGAGAGAAACGGCAACACCTCGCGATGGCGACGCGTGAGCCAGTCGAGGTCACGCGGGTTGGCACGTTCGCCGGTGAAGTGCTGCGAGACTTGGTGCATCCGGCCCAGGGTATCGCCGAGCGCGGCGCACTGCGCCAGGTTCGGTGCGCTGGGATGGCTGCCCGGCATGCGCGGAAACAGCAGAGCGGGGCGGTCAGCGAGGCGCTGCAGGGCGACGCCGTCGCGATCGTGGACGGGTCCCGGCACCGGCAGTTGCCTCGCTGCCAGGTAATCCAGCAGTTCGACGAAGAACGGCAGATCCTCGAATTCCCCCTGCTCGAACAGCGTCAGCACCCACTCACCCTGTTCGGTGGTGACGAAGAAAGTGCTGTTCTCGGTGCCCTGAGGTACGCCTTTCAGCGCCTGCAGATGGCCGACGGAGTAGCGTTCGAGAAACTCGGCGACCTGATCGTCGCTCAAGGGGGTGAATACGGCCATGGGATCTCGGGTCTGGAGCGATCATTAGGGGTAAAAAAACCAGCGCGCATTGTAGCGGCTAGCGAGGCGCTCTCCTACCGGCTATTGGATGCCAGGCGGAAGCAGCGCCGCATAGGCGGTCGTTCTGGACCTCGATCCAGTCGTCATGAATGCAGTCAATCGTTCTGGACCCATTTCGGCACGGGAACGCTGGCGGCATCGACCCGCTTGAAGTCACCATCGCCGTTATCATCGTAGAGAAAATAGGCGGCTCCCGCTTTGGGCGAGATGCGAATCGCGTAGAGCTTGCCGTTGACGCGGTACTCGTCGATCGTGCGTTGACCATCCTGCTGCGAGGTGATTCGGGGTTGTACCGAAGACTGGGCAAGCACGGGCAGTGACAGGCCGCCGATCAGCAGCGTCAGTAGTAGCATCGCCACGGAGAACCATCGAGACATCACGGGCTCCTGTTAACTTGGAATTAACTTAGCGTTAACGTAGAAATATGAAGGAACGTCGGAACGCGAACCGCGACAGTGTATCGCTTTCCAGCGGGCTTACGCATTGGTCAGGCTTAGGTCGGGCGGGCGGATGTCCTGACGCCGAGCCATGGCTTGCGTATCATGAGGGCATCGAAAGCCAGCCACGGATCATGCAGCTCATGGCAGATGCCCCCATCGTCCTCGTCGACGGATCGTCCTACCTCTATCGCGCCTTCCATGCGTTACCGCCGTTATCCACCTCGGATGGCCAGCCGACCGGCGCCGTACGTGGGGTGCTCGCCATGCTCAAGAGCCTGATCAAGCAGTATCCGGATAGCCCCATGGCGGTCGTGTTCGACGCCAAGGGCAAGACCTTCCGCGACGAGATCTATGCCGAGTACAAGGCGCACCGGCCGCCGATGCCGGACGACCTGCGCCCGCAGGTGGCGCCGCTGCACGACTGCGTTCGCGCCCTCGGCCTGCCGCTTTTGTGCATCGAAGGCGTCGAGGCGGACGACGTCATCGGCACGTTGGCGCGTTTGGCCACCGAGTCCGGTCGCGACGCGGTGATCTCCACCGGCGACAAGGACATGGCTCAGTTGGTCAACCAGCACATCACGCTGGTCAACACGATGAAGGGCGAAACGCTCGACGTCGCCGGCGTCGAAGCCAAGTTCGGCATACCTCCCTCGCTGATCATCGATTATCTGGCATTGATGGGCGACAAGGTCGACAACATTCCCGGCGTGCCGGGCGTGGGCGGCAAGACGGCGCTGGGGCTGTTGCAAGGTGTCGGCGGCGGGCTGGATGCGATCTATGCCGACCTCGACAAAGTTACCACGCTGAGTTTTCGCGGTGCCAAGACGATGCCCAAGAAGCTCGAGGCGAACCGCGAGCAGGCCTTTCTCTCCTACGAACTCGCCACGATCAAGACTGATTGCGAGTTACCGGTCGGCCTGGATGATCTGCATCTGGCCGCGCCGGATCGCGAAGCGCTGAAAGCGCTCTACACTCGGCTCGAGTTCAAGAACTGGCTGATCGAGCTGCTCGAAGGCCGAGACGAAGGCGTCGATGATGTTGGTGCTGGCGAAGCCGGCCGATCCGAGATCGATGAGGAGGTGACGCTGACCAAGCCAGCGCGTCACGACCAGACGCTGCTGACCCAGGCGGAATTCGACGCCTGGCTCGAGCGGCTCAAGAGCAGCGAAACGTTCTGCTTCGATCTCGAGACGACCAGCCTCAATTACATGGAGGCCGATATCGTGGGCATCGGCCTGTCGCTGGAGCCGGGCGAGGCGGCCTATATTCCGGTCGGCCACGACTATCTCGATGCCCCGGCACAGCTCGATCGAACCGCCGTGCTGGCGGCGCTCAAACCGCTGCTGGAAGACCCGAAGCTCGGCAAGATCGGCCAGAACCTCAAGTACGATATCTCGGTGCTGGCACGCTACCAGATTCGGGTGGCCGGAGCGTTGAACGACACCATGCTCGAATCCTACGTGCTGAACTCCACCGCGACGCGTCATGACATGGATTCACTGGCGCTCAAGTATCTCGGCGAGAAGACCATCAGTTTTCAGGATATCGCCGGCAAGGGCGTCAAGCAGCTCACCTTCAACCAGATCGCCCTCGAAGAGGCCGTGCCTTACGCCTGCGAGGACGTCGACATCACCTTGCGCTTGCACCGGGCGTTGCGGCCGAAGGTGGAGGAAGCCGGGCGTCTGGCCGAGGTACTCGATACCCTCGAACGCCCGCTGATCCCCGTGCTTTCGCATATCGAGCGTCAGGGCGTGGCGCTGGATGCCACGCGCCTGCATGCCCAGAGCCAGGAGCTGGAAGGGCGGATTCGCGAGCTGGAGATCGAAGCGTTCGAGCTCGCCGGCAAGGAGTTCAACCTGGGTTCGCCCAAGCAGCTGGCGGAGATTCTGTTCGAGGAGCAGAAGATTCCGGTAATCAAGAAGACGCCCAAGGGCGCGCCGAGTACGGCGGAAGCGGTGCTCGAGGAGCTGGCGCTGGATTACCCGCTGCCCAAGCTGATCATGGCGCACCGCGGCATGACCAAGCTCAAGTCGACCTACACCGACAAGCTGCCACGGCTGGTCAACCCGGCGACCGGGCGTCTGCACACCAGCTATCATCAGGCGGTGACGGCGACCGGCCGGCTATCCTCCAGCGACCCTAACCTGCAGAACATCCCGATCCGTACCGAGGAGGGGCGCAAGATTCGCCAGGCGTTCGTGGCCCGGGAGGGTTACCGGATCGTCGCCGCCGACTACTCGCAGATCGAGCTGCGAATCATGGCGCATCTTTCCGATGACAAGGGGTTGCTCGATGCCTTCGCCAACGACCGCGACATTCACGCCGCCACCGCCGCCGAGGTCTTCGGCGTGGCGCTGGACAAGGTCACCCTCGATCAGCGCCGCAGCGCCAAGGCGATCAACTTCGGCCTGATCTACGGCATGAGCGCCTGGGGGCTCTCCAAGCAGCTGCATATCGAGGCCAAGCAGGCCAAGGTCTACATCGACCGTTACTTCGACCGCTACCCCGGTGTGGCCAAGTTCATGGACAACATCCGCGCCCAGGCCGGTGAAGACGGCTATGTCGAAACCGTATTCGGCCGGCGTCTCTATCTGCCGGAGATCAAGGCCCAGAACCACGCCCGCCGTCAGGCCGCCGAGCGCACCGCGATCAACGCGCCGATGCAGGGTACGGCGGCGGATATCATCAAGCTGGCGATGATCGATGTGCACCACTGGCTCAATCCGGTCCAAGGTAGTGCCGAATTCGACGCCTGGATGGTGATGCAGGTTCACGATGAGCTGGTGTTCGAGGTCAAGGAGAGCCAGACGAATGATTTCCTCGGTGCCATTCGCGAGCGGATGCAGAACGCCGCCTCGCTCAATGTGCCGCTGATCGTCGAGGCCAATGGTGGGGCTAATTGGGACGAAGCGCACTAGGCTCGGCTGAAAACTGGCTGCGCTCGCTCACACGGCGTTAAAAAATGGCTCAAGCTCCTCATTTACACCCTGTAAACTCCGGGCTCGCGCCATTTTTTGCCTTGTTTGAGCTTCGCTCGCCGACTTTTCAGCCCGATACACGGCCTCTTCAGCGCTTCCCACTTCGCAGCGTGAAATCGGAAAATCGTAGGCGATTCGGATGATTCGCCTCTGTGGCTTACACTACTGTCATCGTTATCGCCGCGTGACGGCTTTATTTTTGCAAGGAGCACAACGTAATGGCCAAACAGCAAATCGGCGTCGTCGGCATGGCCGTCATGGGCCGCAATCTCGCCCTCAACATCGAAAGCCGCGATTACACGGTGTCGATCTTCAACCGTTCGCGGGAGAAGACCGATGAAGTGATGCAGGAAAATCCCGACAGCAAGCTGGTACCGTTCTATAGCGTCGAGGAGTTCGTCGCGTCGCTCGAAACGCCGCGCCGCATTCTGCTGATGGTCAAGGCGGGTGATGCCACCGACAAGACGATCGCCTCGCTGACGCCACATCTGGATCAGGGCGACATCCTGATCGACGGCGGCAACACGCCGTTCGAGGACACCATCCGGCGCAACAAGGAGCTTTCGGAAGCAGGCTTCAACTTCATCGGCACCGGCGTTTCCGGTGGCGAAGAGGGCGCGCTGAAAGGTCCCTCGATCATGCCGGGCGGCCAGAAGGAAGCCTACGACATGGTGGCGCCGATCCTCGAGAAGATCGCCGCGCGTGCCGAAGACGGCGAGCCGTGCGTCAGCTACGTCGGCCCGGACGGTGCCGGCCACTACGTCAAGATGGTCCATAACGGTATCGAGTACGGCGACATGCAGCTGATCGCCGAAGCCTACTCGATTCTCAAGGGTTCGTTGGGGCTCTCGAACGCCGAGCTGGCCGACATCTTCAGCGAGTGGAACGAAGGCGAACTCGACAGCTACCTGATCGATATCACCGCCAAGATCTTCACCAAGAAGGATGATCAGAGCGATCACGACGTGGTCGACATCATTCTCGATTCCGCGGGCCAGAAGGGCACCGGCAAGTGGACCAGCAAGAGCGCCATGGATCTCGGCGTACCGCTGCCGCTGATCACCGAGTCGGTCTTCGCACGGTTTATCTCCGCGCTGAAAGACGAGCGCGTCGCAGCTTCCAAGGTGCTCACCGGCCCCAAGGAAACCCCGCTCCAGGGCGACAAGCAGGAATTCATCGAGAAGGTGCGCAAGGCGCTGTTCTTCAGCAAGATCGCCTCTTATGCCCAGGGTTTTGCCCAGATGCGTGCGGCTTCCGAGCAGTACGACTGGAATCTCGACTACGGCGAAGTCGCCAAGCTGTTCCGCGCTGGTTGCATCATCCGCGCGCGTTTCCTGCAAAAGATCACCGACGCCTACCAAGAGAATCCTGAGCTCAAGAATCTGCTGATGGCGCCGTACTTCGGCGAGATCGCTGGCAACTATCAATCGGCGCTTCGGGACGTGATCGCTCATGCAGTCCAGAACGGCATCCCGGTACCGACGTTCTCCTCCGCGATCGCCTACTACGACAGCTATCGCAGTGAGAAACTGCCGGCCAACCTGATCCAGGCCCAGCGTGACTTCTTCGGCGCCCACACCTACAAGCGTGTCGATCGGGAAGGGACATTCCACACCGAGTGGCTGGCGGACTGAACCCTTCGGCGAAAACTGGCTGCGCTTGGCCATACGGTGTTAAAAATCGGGTCGGAATGCTCATTTACAGCTCGTAAACTCCGCTACCTCCCCGATTTTTGCCTTGTCTGGCCATCGCTCGCCGAGTTTTCGCTCGAAGGTTAGTTTTGCAAACACACTGGCTGCGTTAGACCTTGGTCGCAGCCGGATAGAGACCGGCCAGCCTCTGATAGGCTGGCCGATCTTGTTTCAGGCCTTCCTGAATATCGACGACCTGGATGGAGAATCGTCATGACGCAGTTGGATCGGGATCGGGTGCGCGAACATCTGTCAGGCGCGGCATCGACCCAACCGGTGTTGGGTGAAGAGGCGCGTGCGCATTATCGGGAACGCATTGCGGCGCAGCTGAAGGCCCGCAATGCGGTATTGGTCGCGCACTACTACACCGATCCCGAGATCCAGGCGCTAGCGGCAGCGACCGGCGGCTGCGTGGCGGACTCGCTGGAGATGGCGCGCTTCGGCAAGGATCATCCGGCGACGACGCTGATCGTCGCCGGGGTGCGTTTCATGGGCGAAACTGCCAAGATCCTGAGCCCGGACAAGCGGGTGTTCATGCCGACGCTGGAAGCGACCTGCTCGCTGGATATCGGCTGCCCGGCCGAAAGCTTTTCCGCGTTCTGCGATCAACACCCGGAGCGTACCGTGGTGGTTTACGCCAATACCTCAGCAGCGGTGAAGGCGCGTGCCGACTGGGTCGTGACCTCGTCGATCGCGGTCGAGCTGATCGATCATCTCGACCGGCAGGGCGAAAAGATTCTGTGGGCGCCGGATCGCCATCTGGGCAACTATGTTCGGGAGAAAACCGGAGCCGACGTGCTGTGCTGGGATGGCGAGTGCATCGTCCACGACGAGTTCAAGGCGCAGGGCATTGTCGATCTCAAGGCGCTGCATCCGGAGGCCGCGGTGCTGGTCCATCCGGAATCACCGGCGTCGGTAGTGGAAATCGCCGACGTGGTGGGTTCCACCTCACAATTGATCGCGCGGGCGCAGAAGCTCGACAACCCCAGTTTCATCGTCGCCACCGATCGCGGCATCTTCTACAAGATGCAGCAACTGATGCCCGGCAAGACGTTCATGGCCGCGCCCACGGCGGGCAACGGCGCGACGTGTCGCAGTTGCGCCAACTGTCCGTGGATGGCGATGAACGGGCTGGAGAACACGCTGGCGGTGCTGGAAGACGCCAACGGTTGCGGTCAGGAGATCCACGTCGATCCGGCCATCGCCGCGCGAGCCCTCGTGCCGCTCGATCGCATGCTCGAGTTCGGGGCCGAACTCAAACGCCGTTAGGCTTTTTACGCTGGAAAACGAAAGCGCCCGCTCCGGCTGACACCGGGGCGGGCGCTTTTCACTAGACGGTAATATTTTGTTTGAAAAGTCAGTGAGCGAAGATCAGGCAAGGCAAAAATCGGCGAAACAGCAGAGTTTACGGGGTGTAAATGATGATGTTGAGCCGGTTTTTAACGAAGCATGGTCGAGCGCAGCTAGTTTTCAGGCAGAATTCAGAAGTGATAATTGATGAAGGCACCGGCCCGCCACTGGGTCGCATCGCCGAGATCATCGACGATCGGGCTGTCTTCAGCATCACCGGTCAGGCGCGAAACGCCGACCAGACCGGTAATCGACCACTGTCGCGTGAGGTAGTAGCTGAACGAGGCATCGCCGCCGACCGTGAAATAGCCATTCGACGGGTCATAGGCATCGATGCCGGAGCGTGCGCTCTCACGATTCGAGACGCCGAACATGTCGTCGGTCCAACCCGCGCTGGTATAGCCGAAGCGCGGCCCAATGGTGAATGCGGCACGCTCGCCGAGCTTGGTGACGTGAGTCGCCTTGAATTTGACGCGATAGCCGTCGATATCGCCGCTGAAAGGCGTCTCCGCGGCAGCACTGTAGCGCCACGCGTCATCGAGATAGCTCACGCGCAGGCCGGCGGTGGCACCGCCGTCGACCTGATCGAGATCATCGATATCACCGGTATCATCGCGGCCGAAGGTGTAGCCGATGAACGGCGCGACTCGCCAGTTATCCTGCTTGATCACGTTCCAGCCGATGCCATCGGTGATGCTGACGAAGAACGTATCGCCATACGTGGCATCCAGTGTCGGCCAGGCATTCCACTCGTAATCGTCGCTACCCAGATAATCCGGGCTGTAGATCGCCCCGGCACCCACGGTGCCTTCCCACTCGGGCTGTGCGGCGAAGACCGCCGAGCTGATAGCGACACTGCCTGCGGCAAGCGCGAACTGCCAGGCCAATTTCCGTGAATCGATCATGTCATTCATCCTTGCGGCGGACTCGGGAGATGGCGAAAACATACGGCAGGCTCGGGCAAAAGACCAGCTCAGGCAAGGCTGGAGGACGCCGAGCCCCGACGTCTTGCCAGCCACTGGTAGCTCAGCAAGGCGATGACGATAGCAGAACCCACGAGAGTTCCTGTCATTCCGGGTACCAGAATGATGATGGCGGCTAGCACCATCAGGAGACGTATCGGCCAGTGGGTTCGGCAAAAACCCTGTCCGACCATGGCGATGTTGAGCGCGATCATCGCCAGTACGCTCACCGCCGTCACCCAGATCTGGTCAAGTAGACTTCCCTCGATCAACAATAATTCTGGCCTTGCCACGAACAGAAATGGAAGGAAGAAACCGGGAAGACCGAGTTTGACCGCCTGCATCGATGTTGCGAAATAGGGTGCCTCGGCGATTCGCGCGGCAATCAACGAGGCGACCGCTACTGGAGGTGTCAGCGCCGAGAAGATGGCGAAGTAGAGCACGAACATGTGGGCAGCCAAGGTACTCAGGCCCATATCGATCAGTGCGGGCGCGGTGAGCAGCGCGACCAGAATATAGGCGGCCGATGTCGGTAATCCCAGGCCAAATGCCAGGCAGGCAAGGGCGGCGATCACGAGCATGATGGCGACATTGCCATTGGCGACGCCGAGCATCAGATAGGAGAGCTTCTGAGCAAAGCCAGTGGCGGTCAGTACTTCTACGAAGATACCGATGACCGCAACGATCACGGCAATCGTCGCGCCGCTGAAGCCCCCTTCACGGAGGCCATCTACTACACGGATCGCGGCGGCTTTGAGTCCCTGCAGGGGATTTTGACGATCTCGAATGAGCGTGCTGATCAATTCGAGGACGATGATCGCCACACATCCATAAGCGGCGGCGTACGCCGGCGGCATCTGTGTCACCAGCAGATAGACGAGCACCGCTATCGCAATCAGCAAGTGACCGTAACGCATCAGTAATGCCTTGGAAGGCGGAATGTCGATGATCGTTTCGCTTGAAACCTGGTCCTGGTCGCGGACCGCCTGCAGGTGGATCGAAAACAGCAGATAGAAGTAATACAGGGCGGCGGGGAGGGTTGCGGCGAGAATGACTTCATCATAGGGAATACCGGTAACACCCACCATCAGGAACGCCGTCAGGCCCATTACCGGTGGTGTCATCTGTCCACCTGTCGAGGCTACCGCCTCGACGGCGCCGGCGAACGGAGCTTTGAACCCCGTACGTTTCATCAGCGGGATCGTCATGGTGCCGGTACTGGCGATATTGGCAACGGTACTGCCTGAAATCATTCCCATGAAAGCGCTGGAGAGCACCGCGATCTTGGCTTGGCCGCCGCGCGAATTGCCCGCAAGCTTGGTGGCGAAGCCCATGATGAAATCGATGCCGCCAGTTGATTTCAACAGACCGGCAAAGACCATGAAGATGAAGATCGTGCTGGCGGAGAGAGCGGTCAGAGAGCCGAGCACACCTTGAAAATTGGGGATCGAGGCGTAAGAAATCAGACGTTCGAAACCGAGCCCCGAATGGTGCAAAACTTCGGTCGGCATCAGATTGCCGTAATACCCGTAAAGTAGCCCCAGTACTCCGATGATGGGAATCGTCGCGCCCCACTGCTGCCAGGCGGCCGCCAGACAGACGGCGATCAGCGCGCAGCCGGCGATTACGTCCGATTGTTCCGGACCGAAGACGCGTTCGGTAATCAATCCCTGATATTCGACCAATACGTATCCCGCGCTGACGCCGGCAACGAGAAACAGAAGTGAAAAACCGAGTCGCACCAGCGCATGTCGTGCCTGTCCCATGGCGAAAGCGAAGACGATCAATAGCGAGAGCCCGAGATGCAGGGCCTTGAACTGCCCCGAGGGCAAATAAAACAGGAAGGTCTGCGCCAAGTGAGTGGCGACCATGAACAACGTCAACACCAGCACAAGATTGTGCGCGTTGCAGTAGCCGCTTTCGGCGCGAAGCAGTTGTGGAGTCATGAGCTTTGGTCGTTCTAAAGGAAGAGAACAGCGCCATCGCTCAGCCGAAGCGGGCAATGGCGCACCAGGATCAGGCGGTGACGGAATCGGCGACCGTCAGACCTTCGCGCCACACCCCTTTCTCCTGGAAGTAGCGCGCTGCGCCGGCATTGATCGGATAGTTCGACATTAGATATTGCGCCGCGAAGTCGGCACTGACATCGCGGAGCTGGCTGCCGACTTTGCGGACTTCCTCGCTGTTATCGAAGATCGCTTTGCAAACAGCATAGGCCTCGTCGTCGGTAACGCTTGGACTGGCCGCCAGAACGCCGGAAATGGCGGGGATCAGCATCTCGCCGTCGATCTTGGCCCACTGGTCATGACTGACCGTACTGTCCAGTAGGCCGCCATTGATGGTTTTGGCCTTGTCCAGCGTGGCTTGCTCGATGGGCAGCACGCGAAATGGCGTCGAGGTATTGATCTCTTCCAGCGACGGTGATGCGCGGCCGTTGGTCAGTACGGCGGGTATGGCATCGACCGCGCCGGATTTGAACGCGTTGAAGGTGTCGTTCCAGGATCCATAGGTCCAGTCGATACTGTCGGCGACACCGGCAGCCTGCAGCAGCGCTTGATACATGATGGCCGTTGCACCGCCTGCGGAGGAGGGCATGATGCGTTTACCGGCGAGATCGGCATAGCTCTGAATGTCGGAATCGGCGCGAACGATGAGTGGAATGTTCCACACGGTATAGGCGCAGATCTGTCTGGCATCGACCGGCTCCCGGAACGGCTTCTTGCCCTGGGTCGCGACAGGCCAGTCGGTGGAGGTGGTCTGGCCGAAATCGATCTCGCCACGCTGGATCAACGCCATGTTCTCGGCGCCGCCAGAAGTGGACAGCGTCGATGTGGGGATATCGCTGTGGCGCTGTACCGCCTGGGCCAAGGCTTCGATGATGATGTAGCCGGTTGAGCCGAGCGATGCCGACCCCCATTTCATCTCCCGTTGATTGGTGGCGGCCTGCACCAGCCCTGGGAACATCATGACACCGGTACCGGCGAGACCGAGCTTGAGGAGTTGACGTCGCTGTAGGTTAGTCAGATTGTCTCGAGACATGATTCGTTTTCCTCTGCATTGTTGTTGCTGGATATGAGGTCTTCTGGATGTCAGCGATCGAGTTGGGTTTTCAACTCGATCGGTCGATGCCCAGGCTGTAGCTCGAAGCATTGAAACGTGGCGGGTTTTCCTTCTCGCGTATAACCGTGAACCTGCCACTGCATGCCAACTGTTGTTTGGTCATCGAGTTTGAGGGCCCTGCGGGCGGCACTACTGAATTCACCAGCACTGAGATGGTGATCGAAACGTGACGTGAGTAGTTGGCGCGAACGGTGCAGGTACTCGTGAATCGAGAAGCCGTCGAAATCGCCAGGCGCCATTTCCAGCAGTTCCTCGGCCAAGCCCAGTGGCAGATAAAAGGCGTTGAAAGTCCAAGGCTCATTTTCGACCTGAACCAAGCGCTCGATTACTGCGCACTCCTTTCTTTCGAAGAACTTGGCGAGCTCACCGTCGAGGTCGACACGCCGAATGCCGATGCCCTGCAAGGTCAGTGGTAATGGCCTGCCTTGATCGAGAAAGCGAAACACTCGAATCTCTTCGTAGCGCAACTCCTGATCGCGAATGAAGGTGCCGCGGCCGTGCTGACGCACGATGATGCCGTCGTCGGCCAATGCCTTGAGGCCTTTCTGCAGGGTACCCAGACTGGCCGGCAGTCGCGCCGACAGTTCCTGCTCGGAAGGAAGCTTGTCACCCGCAACGAGGCGTCCGCTCTCAATGGCGTCTCGGATAGCGTTGTAGAAACGCGCGTACTTGGGAACGCCGAGGCGCTCATTCTCGAAATGCGGGAGGCACGCTTCGACAATCGTTTCCAGAGTCATGGGAAGCCCGTTTGTTATTGGCTAAATAGCTATATAGCTATGATAGTGCCGAGTTCCCATGCTATCTTCAAGCTCTTTCCATGGACGTCAGCCGGGCATTCATCGCTAGGCTGCCAACAATAATTCGAGAGAGTCGATGGCGATGTTCGCGCCTTTTACCACTCGCCCGGAAATCAAGGGCACCTTCGGAGCCGTGAGTAGCACGCATTGGCTGGCATCCAGCGTGGGAATGGCCATGCTGGAAAAGGGCGGAAACGCCTTTGACGCTGCCGTCGCGGCAGGCTTCGTACTGCAGATCGTCGAACCGCATCTCAACGGGCCGGGCGGAGAAGTACCCATCATCGTCAAGCGTCCCGAGGACGACGCTCCCAGAGTGATTTGCGGACAGGGCGTGACACCGGCGGCCGCAACGCCGGAAGCGTTCGCCGAACTCGAACTAAAGACGGTGCCCGGTACGGGGCTGTTGCCGGCCGTCGTACCGGGCGCTTTCGATGCCTGGATGCTGTTGCTGCGCGACTACGGTTCGCTACCGCTGGAAACGGTGCTGGAGCCGGCCATCGGTTACGCCCGAGATGGCTACCCACTGCTGGCGCGTGCCGTATCGTCGATTCTTCCCGTCATCGATTTTTTTCAGAAAGAGTGGCCTAGCTCGGCCGAACAGTGGCTGGTCAACGGTCGTGCTCCGAAACCGGACGCCCTGTTCCGGTCTCCGGCAATCGCTGCGACCTATCAGCGTATCGTCGATGAAGCCAAGGCTTTCAGTATCGATCGCGAAACGCAGATAGAAAGGGCCCGACACTGTTTCTACGAGGGCTTCGTCGCTGAGGCGATCGACACCTTCTATCGCGAACAGCCGCTGATGGACAGCTCCGGCATACCGCATCGCGGTCTGCTGACCGGCGACGATATGGCGGCGTGGCGAGCGAGCGAGGAGGCCAGCATCAGCTACGACTATGCGGGTCATACCGTTCACAAGACCGGACCGTGGGGGCAGGGCCCGGTTTTTCTGCAACAGTTGGCGTTATTGAAGGAAGTCGATTTCAGCGCCATGGCACCGGACAGTGCAGACTTCGTCCACATCGTGACAGAAGCGGCAAAGTTGGCATTTGCCGACCGCGAGGCCTGGTATGGCGATCCGCTGTTCAGCGAAGTACCGCTGAAAACACTGCTTAGCGACGATTACAACCGTGAGCGCCGGCGACTCATCGGCGACAGGGCATCCACCGTCATGCGTCCGGGGCTGCACGGTGGTGACGCCCATATTGCTGAAATGCTCGCCTTGGCGGGTAGCGAACCGACGATCGGCCCCGGCGGCGGAGAACCGACTTTTGCGCCGCTACCGGAGGTTGAAGGCGACACCGTGCACCTCGACGTCGTCGACCGCTTCGGTAATATGGTGTCGGCGACCCCGAGTGGCGGCTGGTTGCAGAGTTCGCCCGCAGTGCCGGGGCTTGGGTTTTCGATCTCCACCCGGGCGCAGATGACCTGGTTGAAGCCTGGTCTGCCGACCTCATTAAAACCGCGAATGCGCCCGCGCACGACGTTGACGCCTACCCTGGTAACACGTGACGGCGAGGGATATATGGCATTGGGATCGCCGGGCGGCGATCAGCAGGACCAGTGGAGCCTGATCATGTTCCTGCGTCACGTGCACTACGGTCTCGGCTTGCAGGCCTCGATCGATGCACCGCTGTTCCAGATGCGCCATTTTCCGGCATCGTTTCATCCTCGTGAATGTGTTCTCAATCGCCTGCTGATCGAGGGGCGTTTTCCCCAAAAGACACTCAAGACGCTTGAGCGGCTCGGGCACGACGTTCGGGTTCAGGACGACTGGTCCCTGGGGCGTGTCTGTGCCGTGTCGCGCCAAGGTGGGATGGTCCATGCCGGTGCTACACCGCGTCATATGCAGGGCTATGCCGTCGGGCGTTAATCATGAATTTGCCCAATCCTCTGCGATCGCGGCGGGATACTCCTGAATCCGCCGCCAGGCTTTGCACCGCCTCGTATCCTCCCCTAAGTTAAATAAATCTCCGTCGCCTGACACGACGGCGTCTACCCGATTCCCCGGCCGGCGAATTCTCGCTGCCTTTTTCGTCTCGCTCGCGGCGAGGCGCCCGATATGAACGACACCGTTAGCCATAACGAAAACGACCGGCGGAAACTGATGAGGATGACTCCATGGACGATAACCAACGTTCGAGCGCGGGCGTAGAACTCTACGATCCCGAAAACAACTCGATACAGCCAAGTTCTTCCACAATGCCAAGCTCCCCCGCTCGCCGTCGCTTTCTGCAGACCGCGGGCATATCCGGGTTGGCAGTGGCGGCGGCACCGGCGCTGTCCCAGGTGAGCTACGCCGGTTCTCCCGATCAGCCGGCGACACAGACCGATGCGCCGCCCGCCGAGGGCAAGCGCCGGATCACCCTGACCGTCAACGGAAAGCGTCATCAACTGGACGTCACGCCCAACGTGATCCTGCTCGATGCGTTGCGTCATGGGCTCAAGCTGACCGGGACCAAGAAGGGCTGCGATCATGGCCAGTGCGGTGCCTGCACGATTCTGGTCAACGGTACGGCGATCAACTCATGCCTGAGTCTCGCGGTCACCCATGACGGCGAAGAGATCACCACCGTCGAGGGGCTGGAGAAGAACGGTCAGCAGCACCCCATCCAGCAAGCCTTCCTCAAGCACGACGCCTATCAGTGCGGCTACTGCACGGCCGGACAGATGATGAGCGCGGTGGCGATTCTCCAGGACGAATCGATCGGCAAAAGTGACGCCGACGTGCGCGAGGCGATGAGTGGCAATATCTGCCGTTGTGGCGCCTACAAGAATATCGTCGCGGCCATACAGTCCGCTCGCGGTTCGATGCAGGGAGGCAACGCATGAGACATTTCGATTACGCCCGCGCGGACAGCGCGCAGCAGGCTGTGGCCGCCCATGGCAGCGAGCGCGACGTTTCTTTCCTGGCCGGTGGTACGACGCTACTGGATCTGGTCAAGCTCGACATCATGCAGCCGCAGAAGATCGTCGACATCAATGGCGTCGCTCTCGATGAGATCGAGCGTCTCGATGACGGCCGTCTGCGCATCGGCGCGATGGTGACCAACACCGCGCTGGCCCGCAATCAACGTGTCGTCGACGACTATGCGGTGCTGTCCCAGGCGTTGCTGGCCGGTGCCTCGACCCAGCTGCGCAACAAGGCCACCACCGGCGGCAACATCATGCAGCGGGTGCGTTGCCCCTACTTCCGTGACGGCGTCTCCGACTGCAACAAGCGTGAACCCGGTAGCGGCTGCGCGGCGATCGGCGGCGTCAATCGCACCGTTCACGCCGTGCTCGGCACCAGCGACAGCTGCATCGCCTCCCATCCGTCGGACATGTGCGTGGCGATGGCCGCCATCGGCGCTACGGTCGAAGTGCAGGGCCCTGACGGCACTCGCGAGATCGACTTCGGCGATTTTCATCTGCTACCGGGCGATACGCCGGCGCGCGAGCACGCGCTCGAGCCAGGCGAACTGATCACTCATGTGGTGCTTGAAGCGCCGCTCGAGGGCAGCCGATCCGGCTATCTCAAGCTGCGCGATCGTCAGTCCTATCAGTTCGCGCTCGCCTCCAGCGCGGTGATCGTACAGATGGATGGCAGCACCATTCGCGAGGCGCGAGTGGCAATGGGTGGCGTGGGCGCCAAACCTTGGCGCGCGCCGGAAGTGGAAGCGGCGCTCAAGGGCAAGCCCGCGAGCGAGAAGCTGTTCGCCGACGCTGCCAAACTGGCGTTCGAGAACGCCATTGCCTATGCCCACAACGGCTACAAGATTCCGCTCGGCCAGCAGGCCATCGTGCGCAATCTTTCCGATCTGACCGCCGCCTGATCGCCCGCGAGGAGAACCGACCATGAGCGACAAACAGCAAAGCATCATCGGCGCAGGCGTGCCGCGTATTGACGGTCCGGACAAGCTTTCGGGCCGCGCCAACTACGCTGCCGACAATCTGCCGCCCAATCTGGCCTATGGCTACGGCGTGTTCAGCACCGTCGCCAGCGGCAAGATCTCACAATTGAGCGTCGACGAAGCCCGCCAGATGCCGGGCGTTGTCGATATCTTTCACCACGGTCATTTCCCGACGCTGTATCACACGCCGTCGAGCCTGGCGCAGGGCAACAAGGTCGAGGAGACTCGGCTGCCGTTCGAGGACGAGCGCGTCTACTACGAAGGCCAGTTCGTGGCGTTGGTCGTCGCCGATACCTTCGAGAACGCGCGTGCCGCGGCGCGGCGGGTCAAGGTGGCCTACTCGACCGACAAAGCGCTGGCCAATCTCGACCAGGGCATCGAGGCGGGCGGCACCCAGGCGGGAAGCGGCAACCACGATCGTGGTAATGCAGCTTCTGCGTTCGACAGCGCGGCGACCACCATCGATGCGACCTACCGCACGCCGGTCGAGACCCACAATCCGATGGAGATGCACGCCTCCACGGCATGGTGGGACAACGGCAGCCTGACGCTTTACGATGCGTCTCAGGGCGTGGTCGTGGCAAGAGGAGCGCTGTCCAAGATCTTCGCCATGCCGCCGGAGCGGATCACCGTGCACGCGCCCTATATCGGTTCCGGCTTCGGCAGCAAGCTGTGGACCTGGCCGCATGCCATCGCCGCCGCGGCGGCTTCCCGCGAGCTGGGTCGACCGGTGCAGTTGGTCGTGCCGCGCCAGCAGATGTTCACCACGACCGGGCATCGGCCGGAAACGCGCCAGCGCCTGCGTCTGGCCACGGATGCCAACGGCAAGCTGGTCTCGCTGCGCCACGAGTCGATCAATACGACGTCGTTCGTCAATCAGTATGTCGAGACTTGCGGCAGCGTGACCAAGAGCCTTTACAGCTGCCCGAATCTTACGGTCAGCCACGAAACCACGCAGGTGAATCGAGGTACGCCGACTTCGATGCGTGCGCCGGGTGCCGCGCCGGGGCTCTTCGCGCTGGAATCGGCGATCGACGAGATGGCGCTGGCGGCCGGCGTTGACCCGCTGCAGTTCCGGCTCGACAACTACGCCGAGCGCGATGAAAGCAAGGATCTCGACTTCTCCAGCAACCATATCGTCGAGGCGACGAAACAGGCCGCCGAGCGTTTCGGCTGGGCCGATCGCAATCCGGAAATCGGTAGTATGAAAAACGGCCGCGAGATCGTCGGCTACGGTATGGCGGCGTGTAACTGGGAGGCGCTCAAGATGGCCTGCGACGCGCGCGTCTCGATTCGTGCCGACGGCACCGCGTTCGCCTCCTGCGCCACCCAGGATATCGGCACCGGCACCTATACCATCGTCGCCCAGGCGGTCAGCGACGTGACCGGCATCCCGATCGATCGTATCACCGTCAAGCTGGGCGATTCCTCCTATCCGGACGGGCCGGTCTCCGGCGGCTCCTGGGCTACCGCCACGACGCTACCCGCGATCGCTGGGGCGGCACGCAATGCGCTCGATGAGATGAAGCGCTACGCCACCGGCAGCAACGGCGCCTTTGCCGGGGCATCCAGCGACGATCTGGAAGTCGCCGGCGGCGGGCTGCGCAGCGCCGACGGCAAACAGGTGAGCTTCAGCGAGATTCTCGACGCTGGCCGCTTCGGCAGCGCCGACGGCGAGGCGCATACCGAGGCCGCGGATTCGAAATACTCCTATCGCTCCTTCGGCGCTCATTTCGTCGAGGTGCGCTGGGATCCGGGCATCTCACGCCTGCGCGTGGCGCGGGTGGTCAGCGCCATCGATGTGGGCCGCGTAATCAACGAGACCACGGCGCGCAATCAGGTCGAAGGCGCCGTGGTGATGGGCATGGGCATGGGGCTGTTCGAGGCGACCGAATATGACGAACGCAACGCCCGTCCGGTCAATAATGATTACGCCGAATACGTGGTGCCCGTGCACGCCGATCAGCCCGAAATCGACGTGATCCTGCTCGACTACCCGGACCTGGCGTTCAACGAGTACGGCGCCCGCGGCATTGGCGAGATCGGCGTTACCGGCCTGGCGGCCGCCGTCGCCAATGCCTTCTACCACGCCACCGGCAAGCGCATTCGCGAACTGCCGATCACTCTCGATAAGCTGATGGACGACGTGCCCCAAGCACAAAGTGCGTAACGTAGAAAGACACGAAGTGCGTAAGAGGAATAAAAGCGAAGTGCGTAAGTAGAAAGACACCGCCGCCCCGACAAGCATTCATGTCAGACAGGGCGGCGGTTTTTTGAGCTTATTCCACGCGATCTCGGTACCGGCGTGCTAGAGAAACATCAGCGAAATGCTTGGAATATAGGCGAGGATCAGCAAGCCGATGAGGGAGACGATAAGAAAGGGGATCACGCCTTTGGCAATCGCGCCAAGCGGCAAGTTGGTGATGTTGGCGGCAACGAACAGGTTGATGCCCACCGGGGGCGTAATCAACCCGATGGAGAGCGCCGTCATCAACGCAACGCCGAACCAGGTCGGATCCAGATTGAGTTGGTGAATGACGGGCAGGAAGATCGGCAGCGTAATGAACATGATGGTAATGGCGTCCATGAACATGCCCGCCAATAGCAGAATGATCAGCATCATCAGCACGACGACCCAAGGGCTACTACTGATGTTCAGCAAGGCATCCGAATAGTCGCTGACCAGCCCGTCGACCACGACCACCCAGCCGAACAGGCTGGCGAACGCGACGACGAGCATGACGACGGCGGACGACCCGGCGGACGCGACAACGCAGGAAAACAGTGAGGAGGGCGAGAGCGTTCGGTAGATGAAGAAGCCGACGAACATGGCGAAGACCGTGGCGACGATAGCGGCTTCGGTTGGCGTAAAAATGCCGCCATAAATGCCCCCCAGAATAACCACCGGTGTCAGCAGCCCCCAGAAAGCCTCGCGAAAGGACTTAACCAATCTCGCGAGATAAGAAAGATCGGTGTCCTGATCGAGATAACGCTGAAAGCTCTCTTTTTCTCTAGTGCTCTCTGCGGTTGATGGCGGTGGCACGATCTTGGCGAAAGGTAGCGCACAAAGCATCAGACACCCCAGCATCAAGCCGGGGACGATAGCCGCCAGAAACAGATCGGAGATGGAAGTGCCGGCGAGAATGCCGTAGATCACCAGGCCGATCGAGGGCGGAATGATCAGCGACAGCGCCGCCCCGGTGCATACTAGCCCGGCGGCGAAAGCGCGAGAGTAGCCATCGGCGACCATGCCACGAATGATCAGCGGTCCGATGGCCGCCACGGACGCAGGGCCTGAACCACTCACGGCGCCCCAGAACAGGCAGACGACGGTGCCGACGAGCCCCATGCCGCCTGGCAAGCCGCCGACCAGCGTACGAAAGAAATTGATCATTTTTTCCGCGATGCCGGTGATACCCATGATGTTGCCGGCGAGAATGAAGAACGGAATGGCCAGTAACGAGTATTTGGCGATTCCCGAGACGATGAGGTCGCCGACCATATCCAGACCGAAGCCCATCTGGTACATGGCGGCCATGGCAGAGAGCGCCAGACTGAATGCCACGGGTACTCGGATCAGGACCAGAACGAAAAACAGCACGATCATCTGGGTGCCGGTAGACCAGTCCATCATGAGAGTGCCTCCGGCTTCTTGATTTCGGCAACGGCCAGTTCGATCTGGCGGATCATCAGCATGACGAAACCGAGAGGAACGATCAGGGTGTAATACCACTGCGGAATTTGCAGTGCACTGGATACCACACCGCTGGAATACTGGTTATCGAGAAGATTGAGCGTGAAAACGGTGCAGAGCGCGAGCGTCAAAATAATGAGCACGGTCGAGAGACAAACGAGTACGCGTTTGAGTGTTCGCGGCGTGATATCGTAGAGCACGGTGACGGCGAGATGCTGACCTTTCTTGGCGGCGATGGCTGCGCCGAAGACGGTCAGTAGCACCATACCGTTGATGACCAGCTCTTGTGTCGAGGCCAGCGAGTAGTTGGATAGGTTGCGTACCACGACATTGATGAATCCCAGAAGCGTCATGAGCAGAAAGACGATTCCACAGACAGCCTCTTCGAGATGGCGCCACAAATACATCATATCCACCTTTCCTCTTGACTCGCTGGCCTGATCACTCAGGTTTTACTGTGATGGCGTATCATCGACGGCCTGTTCGAAAGCATTCACGAGATCGTCGCCGACTTTTTTGCCCCAGGACTCATAGACTGAACGAGTGGCATCACGAAACTGCTGTAGCTGGTCGTCGTTCAGAGTCGTCACTTCCATGCCGTTATCTTCCAGCGTCTTGATCCCGGACTCGGTCTGCTCTCTGGACAAGTTGATCTGATACTGCATGGCTTGATCGGCTGCGTCCTGAACCGTGTGCTGAGTCTCTTCATCCCAGCTATCCCATAGCTCTTCGCTGACGCCGATGAAAATGGGATCGTAAGAGTAGTGCCATTCGGTCAGGTATTTTTGAACTTCATAAAGGCGCTGCGGAACGATGATGGATCCGACGGGGTTTTCCTGGCCATCAACGACGCCCTGCTGGAGCGCCGAGAAAGTCTCGGTCCACTGAATCTGCTGCGGATTGGCGCCCAAAGCATCGAAGACATCGATGTACATGGGCCCGGCCACGCGAATCTTCATTCCGTTTAGATCGCTGGGACTCTTGACGGGTTTGACGCTGTTGGTCAGTTCCCGGAATCCATTCTCACCCCAGGCGAGTATCTCGATGCCATGCTCCTTGGCTATCGCCTTCATCTTGTCGCCGGGGGCTCCCTGGATGGCGTTATCGACCTGTTGGTAATTGGAAAAGAGATAAGGAAGCGAGAAGACAGCCATTTCCGGGATGAGCGGCGTGACGTTGATGGCTGAAGTAATGACGAAATCGATATCCCCACGTCCGACCATCTCGGACTGCTTCATCTGGTCACCGCCGGACAGCACGGCATTAGGGAAGATGCGCAAGTCGATGTCGCCATCCGTTTTCTGTTGAAGAAGCTCATTGAACTTCTCCGCACCTTTCTGCCAGGACGTAGCATCGGAAGTGTTGTGCGTCAGCCGATACGTGTCTGCCAGTGCTGGCATGGCAATAGCGACAGTCAGTACAGAGGCGATCAGTGGTATTTTTTTTAAGATAGGCATCGTCTTCCTCATTTTTTATGGCTCTTGTTCCGTAAAGTGGAATGCTGATTTTCCTTACGATGAGAATGACCGAGGTGGACGGAAGTGACTATTGGACGATGGTTGTAAAAATAGATACTGATATTAAGTCGGATTTTGTATTAAATCTAACTTAATCAACTAAATAAGACTGTTTTTTGTTTTTATTGGTACGCCTAAATTCCTTTCCCCGGACGCCTGAAAATGTTTGCGAGGACAGAAAAATGAGCTTTTTATATTCCATATTATGAGACTGTTTTAGTTATAAGTGGTCTTGGCTCTCTGGTTCGGATTCCTGGAATATCAACCTCTCACCCTTCTGGCATTTCGAATAGTGCTTTCGAGTGCTTTCGCTTCGCGGACCAGCAGAGGGCCGAACTTCTGCTGTCGATCCGGTTGCAGACGGCTGTCGATGGCGGCAATGGAGAGGGAGCCGATGACTCGGCCCGCTTCGTCTCTGACGACGGCGCCGACGCCCCAGGAGCCGGCGACGACGGAACCGCGATTGATTCCGTAGCCTAGCGCCCGGCATTCGGCGATACGTGGCAACAGGTCGGTCCGCTGGTCGTGAGGGAAGTGGGTCGCGCACTCTTCGGCATTGGCGTCCAGGCAGCGCTCGACCTCGTCATCGTCCAGCGCTGCGAGCATGGCAATGCCACCGCCGCCAACGCCCATCGGGAGGCGTGTCCCAGGCTGCAACACATGAGTCTTGATGGGGTAGTTGCCGTCCTCTCTGATCAGGCAGATCGAGTGCCACTCGCTACGCAACGAGAAAAAGGCGCTGTCGCCGCACTCCTGAGCAATTCTTTTCACCGGCATGGAGGCGATGCGACTCAATCCGTAACGCTGATCGGCGATGACGCCCAGCGCATAGCATTCCGGTCCCAGAAAATATCCTTCCTCTTCCGATCTCTCGACCATGCCTTCGGCCATGAGTGCCTGGAGCAGGCGATGCGCTGTCGGTTTGGTCAGTTCAGTCTGCTGAGTGATGTAGGCGAGCGAGACGCCTCTGCCAAGTTGGCCGGCGATGGCTCGGAGCACTTGCAGGGTTCTCGAAACGGACTGAGCGCCTTTGACGGGAAAAGCTTTCATAGGGATGCGCCGATGTTCCATATTGTGGCCTAGTAATTTAGTCGAGATGCGCGCTATTCGTGTTGATACCTTTTTGAGCCTCGCATAGCTTGATGGTTAGCCCTTATTTATAGTTCCGCATTATGGAACAAGGAGACTGGATGTCAACTCAAGCCAGAATCGTCGGTTGGTCGCATCTTCCCTTCGGCAAGCGCCCGGAGCCTGATACGGAAGCGATGATCGGACAGGTGGTAAGAGACGCGCTGGGGCATGCCGGAATACCGGCAGCCGATGTCGATGCCATTTATCTGGGCGTCATGAACAACGGCTTTTCGAAACAGGACTTCCAGGCGGCTCTGGTGGCGATGACGGATCAAAGCCTCATGCATACCCCGGCGACACGGCTGGAAAACGCTTGCGCTACCGGATCTGCTGCCTTGCACGCGGGACTGGATTTCATCGAATCCGGGCGAGGAAAGATCGCTCTGATCGTGGGCGCGGAAAAAATGACCTCGCTGCCGACGTCAGAAGTTGGCGATGTCCTGCTGGGGGCGAGTTACCGCAAGGAAGAGATGACGGAAGGTGGTTTTCCCGGTGTCTTCGCCGGGATCGCCGACGAGTATTTTCGTCGTTACGGCGACCGCCGCGAAGAACTCGCTCTGATCGCCGCCAAGAACCATCGCAACGGTGTGGCCAATCCTCTGGCCCACGTCAGGAAGGATCTGGGCTTCGAATTCTGCAATACCGTGAGTGAACGAAATCCCATCGTGGCGGGGCCGTTGCGACGCACGGATTGTTCCATGGTCTCCGATGGTGCCGCGGCTCTCGTGCTCGCCGATGACGAGACGGCGAGAACGCTGGAACGGGCCATCGCCTTCCGCTCGCGGGTGCAGAGAAACGACATCATGGCGTTGAGTCGGCGTGACCCGTTGGCCTTTGCCGGCGCGGCTGGTGCCTGGCGCTCGGCGTTGGAAAGCGCTCGGGTGTCGCTGGACGATCTCGATTTCGTCGAGACCCACGACTGTTTCACCATCGCCGAGCTGATCGAGTACGAAGCCATGGGGCTGACGGCGCCCGGCGAAGGCCACCGTGCGATCCGCGAAGGCTGGACCTACAAGGACGGACGCCTGCCGGTGAACCCCTCTGGTGGTCTCAAGGCCAAGGGGCATCCGGTGGGCGCCACGGGGGTCTCGATGCACGTGATGGCCTGTCTGCAACTGATGGGCGAGGCCGGCGACATGCAGATCCCCAGTGCCAATCTGGCGGGCGTTTTCAACATGGGCGGTGCCGCCGTGGCGAACTACGTCAGCATCATGGAGCGCAGCCGATGAGCGAGACGATCCGGGTTCCACCAGGAGGAATCGCGCCGGTCAGCAAGCGAGTCATGAACCTGGCCAACTTTCTGAATCAGGCCAAGCGGCGCTATCCCGATGCGACCGCGTTGGTGATGGGCGATGAAAGCCTGTCATGGCGCGAGCTGGATCAGCGTGTCAGTGCGCTGGCGTTGGCGTTGCGAGCGCAAGGCCTGACCAAGGGGGACCGACTTCTCGTTCATAGCCGCAATGGTTTCGAGATGGTGGAGACCCAATTGGCCGCCTTTCGGTTGGGCGCCGTGTGGGCGCCGGCCAACTTCCGAATTTCCCCCGACGAAGCGCAGTGGCTGGCTGAGTTGACTGAAGCCAAGGTTCTGATTATCGGGGCGGAGTTCGAGCGCCATTACCAGGCCATCCGGGACATCAATAAGAACCTCGCTTTCACCGTACGGATTGGTGAAGCGGCGTTCGGCGATGCGGCCTACGACGATTTCCTGCGTGAGTATGCCGGACAGGCGTGTGCCAACGCCGACGTGGAACACGATGACCCCTGCTGGTTTTTCTTCACCTCGGGCACGACGGGGAAATCGAAGGCGGCCGTGCTGACGCATGGTCAGATGGGCTTCATCACCACCAATCATCTGTGCGATCTCATGCCGGGTACGGATCAGGCCACCGATGCCAGCCTGGTCGTGGCGCCGCTATCTCATGGATCGGGCATTCATTACCTGACGCAGCTGGCACGTGGGGTCAAGACCGTGTTGCCGGCTTCCAGTGGATTCGACGCCGACGAGATTTGGCGTCTGATCGAGACGCATCGCATCAGCAATCTGTTTACCGTACCCACCATCGTCAAGATGCTGGTCGAGGATCCCGCCTCCGAGCGCTACGACCATTCGTCGTTGCGCTACATCATCTACGCCGGCGCCCCGATGTACCGCGCCGATCAGAAACGTGCGCTGGAGCGCCTCGGCAACGTGCTGGTGCAGTATTACGGCCTGGGCGAGGTCACCGGCAACATCACCGTGCTGCCGCCGAGGCTCCACAGCGCCGATGATGACGGCGACTTCAAGGTGGGCAGCTGCGGTTACGACAGAACCGCCATGCAGGTTTCCGTGCAGGACGACGAGGGCCATGAATTGCCGCCGCACGAAACGGGCGAGATCTGCGTGTGTGGCCTCGGCGTCTTCGCCGGTTACTACGCCAACCCCGAGGCCAATGCCAAGTCGTTCCGGAATGGCTGGTTCCGCACCGGGGATCTGGGCCATCTCGATGACGAGGGGTTTCTCTATATCACCGGTCGCGCTTCCGACATGTTCATTTCGGGGGGCTCGAACATCTATCCCCGGGAGATCGAGGAGAAGATGCTGACCCATCCCGAGATCAGCGAAGTGGCAATCGTCGGGATGCCGGACGATCGCTGGGGCGAGGTGGGCGTGGCGGCGGTGGTTCCGGCCGAGGGCAAGCAGTTGGATGCCGAAGCGCTCCAGGCGTGGGTCAAGGCGCGTGTCTCGAGTTACAAGGTACCGCGGCGCTATCACTTCTTCGAGACGTTGCCGAAATCCAACTACGGCAAGATCACCAAAAAGATCATCAGGCAGGCCATCGAGGAACGGGAGGCACGCTCATGAGCCGCACGCTGCAGTCCGGATACCATCGGCCGCGGATGCTGCGCCATGTCGGTCGCTTCAGCCCGGTACGTATCCAGAGCATGCATTATCAAAGCGGTCGTCATATTCGTCTGCTGCTCCAGCCGGGACGCTCACTTTACGACGCGCTGGTCGAACCGCTGCGAGAGATCGGGGTGACCAGCGCCTCGACCACCATTCTGGGCGGCTATTTCGAGCATCTCGAGTATTGTGTCGCGCCGCCTGATCCCAGCGGCAATGCCGTCATCGCCTATTCCAAGCCAATCGATGCGGGCGCGTCGTTCATGGTGTTTGGTAACGCCACGCTGGGCAAGGATATGGAAGGGCGGCCTCTGGTCCACTGCCATGCCTCCGTTCGCGTCGAGGATGGCAGCGTTAAGGGCGGCCATATCGTGCCCCAGGCCTCGATCATCGGTGCCACGCCACTGTCCGTGCTGGTGACGGCGCTCGAAGGGTTCGAACTGCGTCAGGCATTCGATGACGAGACCAATATTCCCTTGTTGAAGCCTTTCAAGGAGTCGTGACATGTCGACTGCAGAGACCACCCAAGTCGTGACCACCCGAGTCGTGACAACAGAGTCGGGACGAATGGGGCGCGTGGCCTATGCCCGCATTGCGCCGAACGAGGATCTGGTTCAGGGCGTCGAAAAGATGTGTCTGGCCGAAGGGTTCCGAAACGCCTTCGTGCGAGGCGGTTTGGGGAGTCTCGTCGACGCCAGCCTGGGCTGTCGCGACGGCAGCTACCAGCAGATTTCGGGCCCGGCCGTCGAAGTCGTCAGTATTGCCGGCGAAGTGCGCTCGGGTGCGGACGGTGTGCCCGTCGCCTCGCTGGCGGGCATCGTCGCGGATACTGACGGCAACGTCTATGGCGGCCCCTTTCTGGCCGGTTGGAATCCCGTCTGTATGACCTTCGAAGTGACGCTGGAAGAGTGGATTCCCGAAGACGAAGAGCTAGCTTGAGCACGTGAGCCTGGCATCGACCCAGAAGATGACGAGAGTGACGTTATGCAAAATGCAGTCGTGGTGACCGGCGGCGCGTCCGGTATCGGATTGGCCGTGGCAAGGACGTTGAAAGCGCGAGACTGGGCCGTGTGTCTCATCGACCGATCGGAAGCCGGATTGGCCGAGGTGTGTGCCGAACTGGACGTGCCGTTGCGGGATGGCGTTGCCTGCGACGTCACCGACGAGGCGGCCGTCGGAGCGGCCATCGCCTCCATGGCCGAGCATTACCGCCTGGTGGGTGTCGTCAACTGTGCCGGCATCGGCATCGACAAGGCGACGATCGAGACGGAAGTGAGCGAATTCCGCAAGATTCTCGACGTCAACGTTGTTGGCTCCTTCGTCGTCTCTCGCGAGCTGGCCCGCTATTGGACGCAGCGGGATCTACCCGGGAACATCGTCAATATTTCGTCGGTCTCGGGGCTCTGCGGCAACAAGGGGCGTAGTGCGTATGGCGCCTCCAAGGCCGGGCAGGATGCGCTGACCCGAGTGATGGCCTGCGAACTGGGCTCCCAGGGGATTCGCGTCAACTCCGTGGCGCCCGGTCCGATCGATACCCCGCTGGCGCGCGCCCTCCATACCGATGAAGTACGCGAACAGTGGCATGAGCGCGTTTCGCTGAATCGCTACGGTCAGCCTACGGAAGTCGCCAACGTGGTCGCTTTCCTGCTCTCGGATGAAGCCTCCTACGTCACGGGGCAGGTACTGGCCGTCGATGGGGGATTCGTCAGCGCCGGCCTTCGGGCCTGAAGCGGCCCCGGGCCGACTTCGAGAACCGCCGCCCCACCCGGTATCGATGTCGGGTAGGGCAGCGGTTTTTTATTCGGCGGATGGTTTCTGCAATGTCGCTTTCACCAGCTTCTGCATCGCCTGCTGGAGTGGGGCGACGGCGGGGCATTCCGGGACGCCGTGGCGTTCGGCGATCCATGCCGGGTCGTTGTAGCCGAGCCAGGTCTGACCGTCGTCGTCCTGCCACACCAGCGTCTTCATTGGCATATCGATGCCGATACTCGGCGCACACTGGATCAGCGGGGTGCCGCCCTTGGGGTCACCGAAAATGATCACTTCGTTGGGCAACAGCGCCATGCTGCGGGACATCGCGCCCTGCCGGTGATCGACGCGGGCGAACACGGTCATGCCGCTGGTGCGCGCCTGTTCGGCGAAGCGGATGGCGGTGTCGTGGACGCTGGCGTCACTCTTGGCGACGATCATGCCCGGCACCGAAGGCGCCATGTCTGCTGATGAATCTGTCGGCGCAGGCTCTTGAGCCGACGCGCTCGTGGCCAACCCCAGTAGAGCGGCGGCGAACAAAGCGGCACGTGCCGAGCGGGCGAGGAATCGGGGCATGTGAAGTCTCCAGGCATTGATATCGGTCGGTGTGTCGAGAGTATCGGTCAGGGATATCGGTCAGTGGTGAGAGGCGCCCTGGTCGCCGGTCAGCGCGGCTTCGGCCAGGTCGACCTCGCGGACCAGTTTGCGCAGCACATTGTCATTGATGCGGTCACGCTGGCGCAGCTTGTAATACTGGCGGCGCTCGGCGCGCAGGGCTTCCAGACGGGTTTCGCGCTCCAGCTGGCGCGAGGCGGCGAGCTGGGGCGTTGCCGTGTCGGCTGAATGCAGCGTCAGACGTTCGCGATAGTAATTCATCAGCTGCGAGCTGATGTCGTTGAAGGCGATGATCGTCTCGTCGTTGGTCTTGTTGCGGGCGAACTCGCCGGTACGGTCATGATGGTAGCGCTCGATATGGTAGATCGCGGCCTCGGCACCGGCGATGCGCGCCTTGCGCTCTTCCTCGAACTCGTGGGTGTCAGCGGGGATCTTGAGGTTGCGCAGCACCAGCGGCAAGCCGACGCTGCCGGTGACCAGCGTGAACAGAATCACGCCGGTGGCGAGAAAGATCAGCAACTCACGGCCGGGGAACGGGGTACCGTCCGCCATGATTTGCGGGAGAGACATCGCAGCGGCGAGCGTAATGGTTCCACGAATCCCGGCGAGCGTTGCTGCCAGTATCAGCTTCAGCGGCACACGACCGTTGTGTTCGGGGGAAGGTAGGCGGGGTCGGCGTCGAATGGAGGCCGCCAGCCGAGACAACCCACGCCCGGTGACGCTGGCGAGCCAGATCCAGGCGAAGCGCGAAGCGAGCAGGGCGATCGAGATTGCCGCGACATAACCCAGTAGTCGCAGGAATTCGAAATCGCCGACGTCGTGCAGTGAGTGATTCAACGCGCCGCTGATAATGGCCGGCAGCTGGAAACCCAGCAGCAGGAAGACCAGCGCGTTGAGTATGAATTCGAGCATCTCCCACACGCTCTGGGTCTGCATGCGGGCATGCAGCTGGCCGACACGTTTGATGTCCGCGCGATTCATCACCATGCCGGCGGCGACGGCGGAGAGGATGCCGGACATGCCCAGATGCTCGGCCAGCAGGTAGGCGGCGAAAGGCAGCAACAGCACCAGCAGGATGACCTGCACGGTGGTGGCCTCGCCCAGGTGTCGCTCGATCAGCCGCGTGCGCAGAAAGTTGAAACCGAAAGCCAGCAGGCCACCCACGACCAGGCCGCCTACCGAGATCAGCAGGAAGCTCCCCGCGGCATCGGTCAACGAGAACGTGCCGGTCAGCGCTGCTGCAACGGCGAACTTGAACGCCACCAGACCCGAAGCGTCGTTCATCAGCGACTCCCCCTCGAGGATTCGCATCAGCCGAGGCGGCACCGGCAAGCGCCCGGAGATCGACGATACCGCTACGGCGTCGGTGGGCGAGAGAATCGCCGCCAGCGCGAAGCAGATTGCCAGCGGTAATGCCGGGAGCAGCAGATGAATGAAGTACCCGACACCGATCACCGTGAACAGCACCAGCCCCAGCGCCAGGGCCAGGATCGGCCCGCGCAGGATCATGAACTCGCGCTGCGGAAAGCGTCTGGCATCGGCGAACAGCAGCGGCGCGATGAACAGTAGCAGATTTCCGGCTCTAGCTCGACGTGCAGCCCCGCAGCGGGCCACGCCAGTAAGGCGCCGAGGACGATCTGTATCAGCGGTGTGGGGAGCGCGGGGACAAAGCGTGTGATGACCCCGGTCGCCGAAGCGACCAACAGTAGTATCAGAACCAGCAGCAGCGTATTCATCGACCCGATCAACCGGTGGAATCGTTAGTCGCCGAGCTTAACGGAAGTCGAACTCGTTGGGGGGCGGTGCGACAAAATTTCTTGGTCTCGCGCCGGGCGGGATCGGCGTCGGGTGTCTATGCTGTTGTCGATAGGCGATTTTGGCGTCCTGACAACGCCAGTCGTCTCCTGATTCCGTGATGAATGCGTATCCGCAGATCCATCGCACCAGACAACGAACCGTGGCGTGGCGCAGTGAAGCGCTCGGCCGCCGTGGTTTTTCCAACCTAGATGAGGAGCCGGCATGATGGATGATTCCGCGCATTCCCAAAGCGATTCTCAGATACAGGGCCATACTCAGACCCTCAACCTGACCATCAATGGCGAGAAACATACCTTAGAGGTCGAACCCAATGTGGTGCTGCTCGATGCGCTGCGTGAGCGCCTCGATCTGACCGGTAGCAAGAAGGGCTGCGACCATGGTCAGTGCGGCGCTTGCACCGTGTTGATCGATGGTCATTCGGCCAATTCCTGCCTGACCCTGGCGGTGATGCATGAAGGCAGCGAGATCACCACGGTCGAGGGGCTCGCCAGCAATGGTCAGCTCCATCCGGTTCAGGAAGCCTTTCTCGAGCACGATGCTTACCAGTGTGGTTACTGCACGTCAGGACAGATGATGTCGACGGTATCGATGCTCAACGACAAGCGTATCGGCACTGACGACGCTTCGGTCAAGGAAGCGATGAGCGGCAATATCTGCCGCTGCGGCGCCTACAAGAACATCCTGAGCGCGGTGCAGACCGCACGCCAGAAAGTCTGAGGAGACGAAGCATGCGTAACTTTGCCTACCAGCGTGCCGGAGACGTTCATCAGGCTTTCACCCTGCATGGGGACGATCATCGCGCCGACTTCATCGCCGGCGGGACCAACCTGATCGATATGGTCAAGCTCGATATCATGCGCCCCGAGCGCCTGGTCGACGTCAATCAGTTGCCGCTGACCGAACTCGAAGCGCTCGATGACGGACGGCTGAAGATCGGTGCGCTGGTCACCAACACCGATCTGGCCTATGACGAAAGTGTCACCACGCGCTACCCGGTGCTGTCCGAGGCGCTCTTGGCCGGCGCCTCGACCCAGTTGCGCAACGTCGCGACCACCGCCGGCAACGTCATGCAGCGCACCCGCTGCCCGTATTTTCGCAATCCGGCGCGGCCCTGCAACAAGCGCGAGCCGGGTAGCGGCTGCAGCGCGCTCGATGGCATCAGCCGTAACCATGCCGTGCTCGGCGGCAGCGATCAGTGCATTGCCGTCCATCCGTCCGACATGTGTGTGGCGATGACGGCGCTGGGAGCGACCGTCAGCGTCGAAGGCGCCGATGGCAAGCGCGAGATCGCCTTCGAGGATTACCACCTGCTGCCGGGCGACACGCCTGAACGCGAGCACGATCTGCACGACGGCGAGCTGATCACTCATGTCACCCTGGATGCGCCGATCGCAGGCGCTCGGAGCCATTATCTCAAACTGCGCGATCGCGCTTCCTACGAGTTCGCGCTCGCGTCCTGTGCCGCCGTGGTCGCGCTGGACGGCGATACCATCCGCGAAGCGCGCGTGGCATTCGGCGGTGTCGGCACCAAGCCGTGGCGCTCGCATGAGGCCGAAGCCGAGCTCAACGGCCAGCCCGCCACCCAGGCTACGTTCGAACGTGCCGCCGAGGCGGCATTGGCCGGCGCGAAGGCGCAGCACGACAACGCGTTCAAGATTCCATTGGCGAAGCAGGCAATCGTCCGCGCGCTCACTACGGTGACCACAAACTAAGGATTTGAAGTCGCCGAGCGCAGGCACTTCAAGCAGGAGGCTTTTCATCATGACGGACACAGTCATCGGCCACCGTACGACGCGTATCGATGGTGAACTCAAGCTGACCGGCAAGGCCGACTACGCCGCCGATCACAATCTACCCGACCAGGTTTATGGTTACCCGGTACCCAGCACCATCGCCCGCGGCCGGCTTGTGGGTCTCGATCTCGAGGCGGCACGTCAGGCGCCCGGCGTGATCGAAATCGTCCATCGCGGCAACTTCCCGTCGCTGCAGCACTCCGACAACAATCCGGCGTGTGGCTCGGGAGGCAAGCTCTACCATTCGCCGAACACGATGGGAGAGGAAAACAAGGTCGGCGAAGCGCGCCTGCCGTTCGAGGATGACGGCATTCATTACGAAGGCCAGTATATCGCGATGGCGATCGCCGATACCTTCGAACATGCTCGCGCCGCCGCGCGTCTGGTCAAGGCGCAGTACGAAGAGGAAAGCGCCGTTTCCGGTCTTTTCCAGACTGATGATGACGGCGAGGAAGCCGGCGACGAAGCGGTCTCTCGTGGTGATCCCGCGGGTGCGTACGATTCGGCGCCGGTCAAGTTCGACCACACCTACACCATCGCCATGGAAACCCATGTGGCGATGGAGCTGCACGCCTCCAACGCGTATTGGGACGGCGACCGGCTGACCATTTACGAGTCCACCCAGGGGGTGATTTTCCAGCGCAACGCGCTGGCGCAGATCTTCGGCTTACCGCCGGAGAAAGTCACCGTCATTGCGCACTACATCGGTTCCGGTTTCGGCAGCAAGCTGTTCATGTGGCCGCACGCGGTCATCACCGCGGTGGCGTCGAAGATGGTCGGTCGTCCGGTCAAGACAGTGTTGTCGCGTCAGCAGAACTTCTGCAGCGCTGGCAACCGTCCCGCTTCACGCCAGCGCATTCGCATGGCCGCCGACCGTGACGGCAAGTTATTGTCGATCCGTCACGACAGTCAGAACGAGACCTCGTTCGTCGATGCTTATACCGAATCGGTCGGCAGCGGCACGCCGCGCGTCTACGCCTGCGACAACGTTTCGGTGTCGCAGCGCCGGGTCGAGGTCAACCACGGTACGCCCACGTCAATGCGCGCGCCGGGGGAAGTCTCGGGCAGCGTCGCGCTCGAGATCGCCATGGACGAATTGGCGATCGAACTCGGCATGGACCCGCTCGAACTACGGCGCAAGAACTTCGCCGAGCGCGATCCTTCCGCCGATCTGCCATGGTCGGGAAACCACCTGCGCGAATGCTGGGACGACGCCTCGCGGCGTTTTGGCTGGGAGCAACGTAATCCCCAAGTCGGTTCGATGCACGATGGCCACGAGATCATCGGCTGGGGCATGGCGGACGCGACCTGGGAAGCGATGCGCAGTCATTGCAGTGCCCGCGTCGAGCTGCGCGCCGATGGCAAGGTTCAGGTCGCCTGCGGCACGCAGGACATCGGCACCGGCACCTATACCATCGTCGCCCAGACTGCCAGCGAACTGACCGGGGTGCCGCTCGAGCGCATCGAGGTCAAGCTCGGCGACTCGATGCTGCCGGCTGGCCCGCTCTCCGGCGGTTCGATGGCGACCGCCACGACGCTGCCGGCGATCGCCGGGGCGACGCGCGATGCGATCGAACAGCTCAAGCAGCTCGCCATCGCCGACGGCGCGCCTTTCGCGGGCAAGGAGGCCGAAGCGCTGACGTTCGAGAACGGCACGCTCAGCGACGGCAGCCAGACACTCTCCTTTGCCGAGTTGCTCGATAAATTGCAGCGCGGCATGGCCGAAGGCGAAGCCAGCGCCGCGCCGGGCGACGAGCAGAACAAGTTCTCGTTTCGCTCGTTCGGCGCGCATTTCGTCGAGGTGCGCTGGGATCCGGGTATTTCGCGGCTGCGTGTCTCGCGGGTGGTCAGCACCATCGATATCGGCCGGGCGATCAATCCGTTGACCGCGCGTAACCAGGTCGAAGGGGCGATCGTGATGGGCATGGGCATGGGGCTGTTCGAGCAGACCGAGTACGACGACGGCGGCAACATTTACAACAACAACTACGCCGATTACATCGTGCCGGTGCATGCCGATATGCCCGAGGTCGAAGTCGAGCTACTGGACAATCCCGACTTCAACTTCAACGAGTTCGGCGCCCGGGGCATCGGGGAGATCGGGATTACCGGGATGGCCGCCGCGATCTCCAATGCGGTCTATCACGCCACGGGTAAGCGTATTCGCGATATGCCGATCTCGATCCCGGACCTGCTGGCGTCGTCCTAACTAACCGCGAGTGTCACCTGCGCCGTTCAGGAACAGCTCGACGCAGCGCGTGACGCGATCCTCGATCGCCGTCCGAGAAGGCGGCGATTCCAGTTGCAGCACGCGGATGAGGTGCCACTCGCCCAATAGCATGCCGAGAAAGATTCCGGCGAGTTCGACGCTATCGCAGGCCGGCATGAGCTGCCTTTGCACCCGGCGCTCGAAGTAGTTTGCCAGTGCGCGCCGGACGCGACCGGGACCGCCGTCGAAAAACAGCCGAGCCAGTGACGGCTGGCGTGGGCTCTCCGCCACGACCTCGCGATAGATACCCAGGGTTTCTTCATCCATCACCTTGACCAGCAGATCGATCCCGAGGCGTTGAAGCGCTGCCTCGATGGGGAGTTCATCGACGCCTTCGGCGGTCAGCGTGTCGTAGATATGATGCGAACGACGTTCGATCATCGCCTGGAACAACCCTTCCTTGTTGCCGAAGTGGCGATAAAGGGTAGATAGCGAGCCTCCGGCCTGAGCGACGATATCGTTGACACTGACCTGGCCATAGCCGTGCTCGAGAAATAGCCGTTGTGCCGCGTCGAGCAAGGCATCACGGCGCTGGCGGCCACGCTCGGTCGTCGGTGGCGAATCTTTGGGGGCTGGCGATGACATGGCTTTCCCTCGTTCCGTCGCGGCTTGATTTCCCTGTGCGCGGTGGCGTTTTTCAAAAGATAGTGTAGTCTACACTACACATTGAGTTGGCGTGCGTCTCTGGTAGGAAAATAGGCTCGGCATGAAGATCAAGAAAAAACTCTATTCGGCGGTGATAGTCGTTGTGGTGCTCGTGGTGGCGCTGGTCTTCGCATGGCATTGGTGGCACACCGGGCGTTATTTCGTCGAGACAGACAACGCCTATGTCCACACCGATAGCATCGCGGTGCGGGCCGAGATTAGCGCGCGGGTAGCCGACGTGGCGGTGGACGACAACGAGCGCGTCGAGCAGGGCGACCTGCTGGTCCAGCTCGACGATCGCGATACTCGTAGCCAGCTGGCTCAGTCCCAGGCTCAGTTGGCAGTCAGTGTGGCCAATGTGATCCAGGCGCAGCGTCAGGTCGAACTCGATCAGGCCAGCATCGACGAGGCCCAGGCCCAGGTGACGTCGGCGCAGTCGGATGTCGCCCAGGCTCGTCAGCATCTCGAACGCTCGCAGTCCCTGGCGGCGAACAATTACGCCTCGCGCCAGCAGTTGCAGGACGATCAGGCTACTTTGCGGGTTGCCCAGGCGACGCTGGCGGCGCGTCAGGCAAGCGTCGAGTCGGCAAAACGCCGGCTGTCCGCGGATCAGGCCGCGATCGATAGCGCCAAGGCCAATCGCGATGCGGCACAGGCCGATATCGATTACGCCCAGAGCCAGCTGGACAAGACTCGCATCGTGGCCAAGCGCGACGGCGTGATCGGGAACCTGAGCGTCGAGCCGGGCGATCTGGCCCAGCCGTCGCTCACCCTGATGCAGCTGGTTCCGGTACAGACCGCTTATGTCGTCGCCAACTACAAGGAGACTCAGATCGGGCAAATGCGGGTCGGCCAGCCGGTATCGCTGGAGGTGGACGCCTATCCGGATATCGCGTTTACCGGCAAGGTCGACAGCGTGGCGCCGGCCACCGGTACCCAGTTCAGTCTACTGCCGCAGGACAACGCCACCGGCAACTTCAACAAGATCGTGCAACGCGTACCGGTCAAGATTCGCGTCACCGATCCCGTCGACCAGTTGTGGCGGCTGCAGTCCGGCCTGTCTGTCGTACCCTCGGTAGATACCCGTGAAGTCAATGGTCAGGCGATCTACTTCGATCCGGGCCCTAACCTGGACGACGGCACGAATCATGACGGCGCGTCATGAGCTTCTGGTCCGACATGAATCCTTGGTCTGACATGAGTTTCGGTCATGAGTGAGGTGGCTGCGCCTTCAGGGGCCGGTCCGCAGGAGATGCCTTCGTGGCACTACCGCTTCGGATTCATCGCGGCGGTATTCGGCATGTTCATGGCGATCCTGGACATCCAGATCGTCGCCAGTTCGCTGAACGAGATCCAGGCCGGCGTCTCGGCCAGTAGCGACGAGATTTCCTGGATCCAGACCTCCTACCTGGTCGCCGAAATCATCATGATTCCGCTCTCCGGTGTGTTGACGCGCTGGCTCTCGACGCGGGTTGCCTTCGTCACTTCCTGTGCCGGCTTCACGTTGGCGAGTCTGGGTTGCGCGCTGGCCAACAGTATCGAACAGCTGATCGTGCTGCGTGCGATCCAGGGTTTCATGGGCGGGGCGATGATCCCGATCACCCAGGCGGTCAGCTTCTCGCTGTTCCCGCGCCGGGCGATGGGCGCGGTTCAGGGCGTGATCGGCATGGTGGTGACGATGGCGCCGTCGATCGGCCCCACGGTGGGCGGCTATGTCACCGAAATCTTCAGCTGGCACTGGCTGTTTCTGGCCAACGTCATCCCTGGCATCTTCGTCACCCTGGCGGCATGGCGCTTCCTCGATATCGACGAAGGTGACAAGAGCGTCGCCAAACGCCTCGATTTCCGCGGCCTGATCCTGATCGCGCTGTTTCTCGGCAGTCTCGAATTCGTGCTCGAGGAAGGCCCCGGCGACGACTGGTTCTCGAGCGGGCTGATCGTGTGGATGACGCTACTCTGCGCCTTGTCCTGTATCGGTTTCTTCTGGCGGGTGTTCACCTACGCGCATCCGATCGTCGACCTTCATGCGTTCAAGAATCTCAATTTCTCGATCGGCACCGGTCTGGTGTTCGTGGTCGGGATCGCGATGTACGGTCTGGTCTATCTGATGCCGCTGTTTCTGGGCAATGTTCGCGGTTACTCGAGTCTGCAGATCGGCGAGGTGATGTTCGTCACCGGGGTAGCGATGTTCTTCACCGCGCCGATCGTGGGCCGGCTGACCAACTCGGTCGATCTGCGCGTATTGCTGTTATTCGGCCTGATGCTGATTGGCATCGGCACGCTGATGAACAACAATCTGACCAGCGAATCCGGCTTCTGGCAGTTCTTCTGGCCGCAGATCGTGCGCGGCATGGGCATGATCCTGTGCATCATCCCGGCGTCGCGAATCGCGCTGGGCACGCTGCCGCCGCAGGAGCTGGGTAACGCTGCCGGGTTGTTCAGCGTCATGCGTAACCTCGGCGGTGCCGTCGGGCTGGCGATGCTCGATACCGTGCGTGACTGGCGCGTGGATTATCACTGGAATCAACTGATTCCGGCGCTTAATCAAGGGCGTGTCGTAGTTCAGCAGCAGATCGATAACTATCAATCGATGCTGATCGGCCACGTCGCCGATCCTTATCACAGCGCGGTGGCGTTGCTCGGTCAACGCTTCGGCGTTCAAGCCCAGGTGCTGGCCTACAACGATATCTTCCTGTGGCTGGGCTGCATTTATCTGCTCAGCGTGCCGCTGGTGTTCATGCTCAAGAAGATCGAGCATTGACTGCGGGCTACGGGCTACGGGCTACGGGCTACGGGCTACGGGCTACGGGCTACGGGCTACGGGCTACGGGCTGGGATCGTCGGCGTATCATTCTGACGAAGCTCGAAGCTCGAAGCTCGAAGCTCGAAGCTCGAAGCTCGAAGCTTCTTTCTGTAATCTGGTCTTCCCGCTGACCTGCCTCAGTTTTTCTGTTCGATCGTTCAGGATGTTGTCACCATGAAGACTCCCCACCCCCCCAAGCCTGGCGCCGACGAACCCACCCGCACCGTGCTACGCCTGATAGGCAGCTTTGCCGCGCCAGTGGTGGTTTATCTGGTGGCATGGGAGTTGGTGGCGCGGCTGATTCTGCCCGGCGTGACCGGCGGCGGGCGCGAGTTCGTGATCAACCTGTTCAGCGTGCTGATCCCGTTCGTCGGCGTGCTGGTCAGCGTCTATCTTGCCGGGATCAAGGCGGGGCGATTGATGGGTGGCGGCGTGATGACGATATTCTTTCTCTATCTGTATATCTCTTCTAATATCGTGTTCAGCTGGTTGCCGGTGGCGTTGACCTTGGGAGGTGTCGTCCTGGCGGTGGTCGTCGCACGCTACTGCCCGACCCTGAAACCTGATCTCGGCGGCGCTTTCGGCTAGGCCATGTCTACGCCCATGCCGAACGCGGATTCCGCCCTCGCCGATTGGTTGGCCGTTCGCTGCGATAGCCTGCACCATCGGCGTTGGCGTGGCATGCTGTGGGTTGCCGACGACGCTCCGAATGCGATCCGGAAGGCGCGGACCTGGATGGCGTCGGGTCACTGGCAGTCGCCGCTGTGGATCGGCCCTGAATTGCCGGGACTGCCGTCAGGCCTGGCGCGACTGAACGCGTCACGAGCACGCAGCCAGCTGGGCAGCGAGCATGATCTCATCGTATACGATGCGGTTTCCCCTGGCGCTGGATTCGACCCGGATGCCTTTGGCGCCATCAGCGGAACCGTGCTGGCGGGCGGCTGGCTGGTGTTGCTGACACCGAAGCATTGGCGCCAGCCTGATTGCGATCACTGGTTGCCGGATGCGGACTATCGTCGCCTGGCGCACTGGCCACACGTTCCCGAAACCCTGTCGGCCCGTTATCTGCAGCGTCTCGCCGTGCACCTTCAGCACGGCACCAACCTGTTCGTTTGGCCTGCGGATGCGCCACTGCCGATTACATCTACTTCCATCGACGAGCTTTCCGCGCAAGAAGTTCCTGCGCCCGGGATTTCCGTTGGCGACAGCGACTGTCTGACCCCAGATCAGGCCAAAGCCGTATCACGGCTGACGCGGATGCGCCGGCGCCGGCCGGTGGTGCTGATGGCTGATCGCGGTCGCGGCAAGAGCGCGGCGCTGGGTATCGCGGCGGCACGACGCTTGATGCAAGGCGAGCAACGGTTATGGGTCACGGCTTCGAGTGTCGTCGCGGTCGAGGCGTTGTTCGACCGTCTCGAGCAGCTGTTGCCCGGTGGGCGGCGCGAATCGAATCGTTTCGAGGTCAGCGTGAATGGCCGCGACTGCTGCGTGGAGTGGCTAGCGCCGGAGCAGGTGGTTCCCGCACTGGCGGCGACCGATATCGACGCGCGATCCCCGCCGACGCTATTCGTCGACGAAGCGGCCTCGATTCCCGCTGCTCGGCTGATGAGTTGGCTGCAACGCTTGCCGCGCATTGCCTTCGCCACCACCGTGCACGGATACGAGGGGACCGGGCGCGGGTTCGAGGTGCGCCTGCGCGATGCATTGGATCGGCTGACGCCGGATTGGAAGCGGTTGACGCTATCCGCGCCGATCCGCTGGGGCGAAGGCGATCCGCTGGAAGCCTTGACACGAGACCTGCTGTGCCTGGATGCCGAAATCGCCGAACTCGGGCAGGCGGATGGAGATAACGACGTAGCTCATGTCTGGCTGGATCGTGCATCGCTCGCCAGCGATGAAAAATTACTGAATCAAGTGTTCGGGCTGCTGGTTCAGGCGCACTATCGCACCTCACCCAGCGATCTGCGCCAATTGTTGGATGGCCCCGATATTCATCTGCTGGCGGCTTTCGCTGGCGACGACATGGGTAAGAAGCATGTGGTGGGTATCGGCGTGGTACAGCAGGAGGGCGGCTTCGACGCGACGCTGGCCAACGCCATCTACCGGGGACAGCGGCGTCCCCGCGGCCATCTGCTGGCACAGTCGCTGGCCACGCACGGCGGTTACGAGCAGGCCGCGCTTGCCCGTTGGTGGCGCGTCATGCGGATTGCGGTGCATCCTGCGGCCCGGCGTCGAGGGCTGGGCGCGGCAATGATCGAACAGATCGCTGTTACGGGGCGGGCTCGCGGCCTCGACCGCCTGGGTGTGAGCTTCGGCGCCGAGCCGTCGCTGATCCGCTTCTGGCGTCGGCAGGGGTTCCGGTCGCTGCGCATCGGGCTCACGCGGGAGGCCTCCAGCGGTGAACCCGCGCAGATGATGGGGCGCGGGTTGACGTTTGATGCCGACAAGGCGATGGCCCGTATGAGCGAAGATTTCGTCCGCTACCTGCCGGATCTGCTGGCGAGCGAGCTGCGTGATATCGAACCTCTTATCGTGGCAGCCTGGCTGCACGAGGGGGCGTCGCCACTTTCCAGTGAGCGCTCCAACCCGCGCTCCAAAGAGCTGAATGAGCTATCCGACGCATTGTCTGAACGACTCGCCTGGTTTGCCGCAGGTGGCGGTGAACTGGCGCTGATTCGCCCCTGGCTGCGTCAGGCCTGGCTCGCTTGGTGGCGGCAACGGCCACTGGCGAGCCTTCCGGAGGCGCTGGAGTCCGGTAGCGCTGACGATATGGCCGGTGTCGGCATGGGGAGTGCTGAGCTGACGGATGCGTCGCATGTGGCCGCCGCGGTGACGGCGCTGTTCCAGTATCGGGATATGGCGCTCTCGCCGCAGGGGCGTCGCCAACGTCTAGCGACAGCGCGCAGGCTGGCGTCGGAGTTGCTGGCCTGGCATGAAGGCCGTTGTGAGTCAGGCCTCTCCTGAGGTTGGGCGGGCATTCTCTGCATATGGTCAAGCTGCGAACAGACGAGTAAGGTATTGGCACCTCAAAACGAGCCGCGGTCCGCCGCTGGCTCAGATTTCATTCATCACTCTTTCGACACCCGTTGCGGTGGAATGCTCGCCGCGCGACGAGGCTGGAATCGACCATGAACGACCATCTGCTGCAACTCTCTCCCGAGCCCGTGTGGCGCCATTTTCGTACGCTCTGCAATACGCCGCGCTCCTCTGGCCACGAAGCGAAGCTGGTCGAAATTCTCGAGCGCTGGGCTGACGACAACGGGCTGACTCACGACCGCGACAGCTACGGTAACCTGCGGCTCCGCAAGGCGGCGAGCCCGGGCTGTGAAGCCGTGCCCGGTGTGATCCTGCAGGGTCATCTCGACATGGTCACGCAGGCCAACAGCGATCATCCTCACGATTTTCTCAGCGATCCGCTCGAGACCTATGTCGAAGATGGCTGGCTGCACGCCCGCGGTACCACGCTCGGCGCTGACAACGGTCTCGGTGTCGCGGCGGCGCTGGCGATTCTCGAAGCGGACGATATCGATCACGGTCCGATCGAGGCGCTGTTTACGCTGGAGGAGGAGACTTCGTTGCAGGGCGCGCTATCGCTGGACGAACATTGGCTGGAAGGGCGCTATCTGCTCAATCTCGATTCCGAGGATCGTGGCGAAGTCTATATCGGCTGCGCCGGCGGCGCCGATGTGGTCGTCGATGCCGACCTGCCGATGCGCGGCTGTGACGAAGAGGAGGTGATGCGTCGAATCTCCCTGACCGGACTGGTCGGCGGGCACTCTGGCGCCGATATTCATAAGGAACTCGGCAACGCCAACCAGTTGCTGGTGAGAGCGCTGCGGGGGTTGGGCGAGTTCGAGATTCGATTGGTGGACTATCACGGCGGTACGTTGCGTAATGCGCTGCCGCGGGAAGCGTTTGCCACCATCGTAGTGGATGAGCATCATCTGCCGGCAGTCGAAGAGACGCTTGTCAACTTGCAGGCGCTCTATCGCGAGGAGCTGGCGGGAGTCGATGACGATGTGACGTTGACGCTGTCGCCGGCGGCCGTCTCCTGTGAAGACGTGGAGGCGCTGACCGATACCGCCACGCAGCTGCTGGTTTCCGCCCTGCATGCCGCGCCCTATGGCGTCGAGCGCATGAGTGTCGAAGTCCCGGGTGTGGTCGAAACGTCCAATAACCTTGGCGTGGTGTCACTGCAGCAAGGGCGCTTCCATCTCTGTGCGCTGGTGCGTTCGCTGCGGGATAGTGCGACGCAAAACCTGGCGGACCGCTTCGCGGCCCTGTTTGGCCTGATCGGCGCCCAGACGCGGGTCGAGAACGTCTATCCGGGTTGGACGCCGAGCGCGGACAGCACGCTGCTGACCCGCTTCCGGCGCTTGCATCAGGAAGCGCTGGGTGAGGATCCGGCGGTCAAGGTGATCCATGCCGGTCTCGAGTGCGGCATCATCGGCGGCAAGTATCCGCAGCTGGAAATGATTTCGTTCGGGCCGGTGATCCGCGGTGCGCATTCCCCGACCGAGCGTACCGAGCTTTCCTCGGTCGAGGAGTTCTGGCGAGTACTCAAGGCGCTGGTAGCGGATATCGCTTCCGGCAAGGCCGCCTGAGAGGCCTTGCCGGATAGGATATCACGCAGGCATATCGTTGGCCTTGGCATCGCGTGACCAGACGCGATGCTGCCCCATGGCTTGGGTAAAGGGAGTAAATACGTCATCCAAGGTAGCGCCCAGGAAGATTCCGTCTTCTTGGGTGGGCACGTTCGCCGCAGTCAGTAGATCCTTGCCCTCTACGATGGCAGCGATCGCCTTGAGATGCTTGTAGGCTTCCTGGACGTAGTAGCGCCCTTGTCCTGATTGCGACAGCGTCTTGACGCTTTCCGCCCCGCCGGCAACGATCACCGAATCCAGCGTCACCGAGGGCTGGCCGTTGAGCATGGCATCGGGCGCCAGCGTCTGGCCATTCTTGGTCTTTACCGGTGCCATGCTGGGGGCGATCACCATGCCTTCGGCGCCTTCGGTCTCGAGCTTGGCCTTGATGGCCTCCACCTGATCGCCATCGACACCATCGGCAACCAGGATGGCTACCTTGCGATACTTGATATTGCCCGGCAAACGCGCCATCAGACTTAGCGCCGACGACTCCTGCTGCGAGCTCTGGCCCAGTTCGTCAGCTGGGGCCGGTTTGCTCGAGGGTGCTTCGATGCCATGGTTTTCGCCGACCCGGCGCGCCAGCTCGAGATCGATGTTGGGCAGGATCTCCTGGATCACCCGCTCGCGAATCCATGGCCGTTTCACCTTGGAGAGTTCGAAGGTATAGGCGGCGATGATGTGCTCTTTCTCGACATCGGTCTGGCTGTTCCAGAACAAGGTCGCCTGGGAATAATGATCACCGAATGACGCGCTACGGGCGCGGACCTTGTGGGCGTCGACACGTTCGTAATAGCTTTCGTACCCGCCATCTTCCGCTGCCGCCGGGGTCTCGCTGGGCCAGCCGCCGTCGATCGAGTTGGGCTCGTAGGAAGCCTGGCCCTTGTTGATCGTCTGGCGATGCATGGAGTCGCGCTGGTTATTGTGGAACGGACAGACCGGCTGGTTGATCGGAATCTCGTGGAAGTTGGGCCCGCCCAGACGCAACATCTGAGTATCGAGATAGGAGAACAGTCGGCCCTGTAGCAGCGGGTCGTTGGAAAAGTCGATGCCCGGCACGACACTGGCCGGATTGAACGCCACCTGCTCGGTTTCGGCGAAGTAGTTGTCCGGGTTGCGATTGAGCACCATCTTGCCGATAGGGGTAACCGGAACCTGCTCTTCGGGAATGATCTTAGTCGGGTCGAGCAGATCGAAGTCGAACTTGTGCTCGTCCTCTTCCTCGACGACCTGGACACCGAATTCGAATTCCAGGAAGTCGCCGTTCTCGATATCGTCCCACATGTTGCGACGGTTAAAGTCGGGATCGCGACCCCACAGCTTCTGTGCCTCGTCCCAGATCAACGAGCAGGTACCGGCCAGCGGCTTCCAGTGGAACTTGACGAAACGTGCCTTGCCCTGCTTGTCGATCAGCCGGAACGTGTGCACGCCAAAGCCTTCCATGTTGCGGTAATGGCGCGGAAAGGCACGATCCGACATGGTCCATAGCACCATGTGCGTGGATTCCGGCATCAGCGAGACGAAGTCCCAGAACGTGTCGTGCGCCGACTGCCCCTGGGGAATCTCGTTGTGCGGTTCGGGTTTTACCGCATGCACGAAGTCGGGAAACTTGATCGCATCCTGAATGAAGAATACCGGCATGTCGTTACCGACCAGATCCCAGTTGCCTTCATCGGTATAGAACTTGGTGGCAAAGCCGCGCACATCACGCACGGTATCGTTGGACCCGCGTGGGCCCTGCACTGTGGAGAAGCGCACGAACACCGGGGTTTTCTTGTCGGGGTCCTGGAACAAGCCGGCCTTGGAGTACTTCGCTGCGTCCGCGTAGGGCTGAAAATAGCCATGCGCCGCCGCGCCGCGCGCATGGACGATGCGCTCGGGAATGCGTTCGTTGTCGAAGTGGTTGAGCTTTTCACGGAAGATGAAATCTTCCATCAAGGTCGGACCGCGCTCGCCAGCCTTCAGCGAGTTATGATTATCGGCAATCCGGGTGCCCTGATTGGTGCGCAGATCGTGTCCTTCGGCATCGCTGCGGTATTTTTCCAGATTTTCCGACTTGCTCTGTTCTGTGGTCTTGACGTCCGTATCGTTGGGGCCGCCACGGTTGGAGGACGTATGAGGATTATTGGCCATCCGTATCTCCTGATTGGAATTGTCGGCAAATACTTCCTAGATATCGTCGTCCTTGATCGACAGCCAACCGGAGCATTTACCCTTAATGCGTTATGAAGCTCTCTTACCAATAGATGCCCGCTCCGGCATTGGCAAGAGGTGATCCCGCTACCGTTAACTTGCATCAATCCATGCAGGACAAGGATTCGCGAGCAGCCGGTGAGCCCCATCGACTGGCAAATGGCGATGGCAAAAGGGCGGTGGTAAAGGACTATTGAGGGTAGCGATGGGTATCCTCGCGTACCGCCTCGCAGCCTTCTTCCGAAATGTACCCCTTCGACAGTGCGTGCTCCGCCATGCTCACGCTGTCGTGGGCGAGAATCAGCTCGCAACCGGCGTGGCGGACCTCGTTGGCCAGCGCTTCGATCGCGGCGTCCCGTTCCGGGTCGTTGCCCACCTTGCGGATATAGATGGCGCGAACGCGCTCCGGGTGCTCCTTGACGATCTCGGTATAGACCTCTGGATCCCGCTGGCCGCTGTCGCCGATCAGAATGAACGGCAGCGTATCGTAGAGCGACAGCATATTGCGGATGACATCGGACTTGTGGTCCTCGGCCTTGCGCGGCCAGGGGCGCTTCAGTGTCATGCCCCATTCGCGCAGGAACAGAATCGGTCCTACCGGAATGCGGTTCATGTTGAAGAACATCTCCAGCACTTCGTAGATGCTCCACGGGCCCCGCGATACGTAGAGCATGGGGCGATTGCGATTGCCTTCGGCACCACCGTAGAGAGCCCGATACAGCGCGGCGACGCCGGGAAATGCCGTGCGTCGGTCCGCTTTTTCCATGAACAACCGGTAGAGCATCTTCAGCTTGTTGGCGACGCCGGTGTACATCACCGTGTCATCGATATCGCTGATCACGATCAGGTCGGTGCTCGCTGGCGGAATGTAGATTTCGGTCTCGCTGCTGATGGCGTCATCCTCGGATAGCACCTGCAGTTTGACCGAATGCCAGATCGCCTCGGCCGGGAGCGTGTGGGTAATATTGATATGGGCATGGAAGTAGCCGTCGCGATCGGTGGTGACGGTGGCGTGGGTCGCGCCAAGCCGAATATCCACACGGGCGTCCCTGACGCCGTGTCGAACCAGGCGGCGTGCGACATCGACCAGATCGCGGGCGGTGCCCCTTTTTTTCCAGGTCATTAGCCGCCCGGGTTGCCGAAACACGCGGCCCATGATGAAAGCTTCCGAATGCGAGCCGTAGCCGCGATACGGATGCACGATAACCCCGCCTTCTCCCTTGTCGCCGCGCATCGGGCGAGTGAAAATTCGAACCAGTTTCTTGGCAAAATGGACGAGTTTGGTCACGAAGAGCCGAGGCAGATAACCCGAAGCCGAGGTATTGGCAGCGGTGTCGGCGGAAGTATCGGAAGGGGTCTCGGAAGAGTGGGGCACGGTGGTAGATAATCCTAGGTTTGGTTAATCATGAGTATGGGAACTCGCGGACTATCCTGCAAAGTCTGACCAAGAATTGAACGTGACCGAAGGCCAGACGCAAGAACGCCCACCGGAAGGTGGGCGTTTGCTCGACCGTTGCCAGTAACGATCAGGCATGCTGATTGCTGTGACGACCTTCAGCCAGCTCTTCCAGCAATTTGCTATTGAAGTCGTCGAGATCCTTCGGCGTACGGCTGGTGACGAAGCCACTATCGACGACGACCGATTCGTCGACCCAATTGGCACCGGCGTTCTTGAGGTCCTGTGCGATCGACGGTACCGATGTCATCTTGCGCCCATCGACGACGCCGGCATTGATCAGAATCCACGGCGCGTGGCAGATCGCGGCGACCGGCTTGCCAGCTTCGAAAAAGTGCCTCACGAAGCTGAGTGCTTTCTCGTTGGTGCGAAGTTCGTCCGGATTGAACACACCGCCCGGCAATACCAGCGCGTGGTAATCGGCAACGTTGACGTCGTTCAAGCTCTTGTCGGCTTCATAAGTGTCGCCCCAATCCGTTTCGGCCCAGGCCCGAATGCCTTTACCATCTGGGGTAACGATGTGGGTTTCCACGCCCTGACCTTGTAGGGCCGCACGCGGTGAGGAAAGTTCTGCCTCTTCGAAGCCGTCCGCGGCGAGAATGGCGACACGCTTTCCGTTGAGTTGCTGAGCCATCTTGACCTCCTAGTCTTGATGTATCGAGACGATGTATCGGAAAAGGATGGATAAAAGCCGAGGGCCGTCCCGGTCCCTGTATCGGCTTGTCACTTTAGTTTGGGATAGGCTGCGCAAAGTTCAAGACCGGTATCGATGTCGTATCAACCTGGGTTGAAGGTTCACGGTTCACCACATGGAAAGTCGAGCAAACGGTAGTCCGCGATCGGTTCAACATGAGTTTGGTTCGCGCTGAGGGCGGCGCTTCAATGAGAGTGGACCCACGATGAAAAAGGATGTTGATGGAAAGCTTGGCTGAATGGGCGCTGTCGGGTGGTGGCGCAGGCGCGCTGGTGATATTGGTGGCTGCTGGCACGGTGTGTCTATGGCAGCGTCGTTGTTTCCTGGGCAAGCGCCAGGCAGTGCTGGCACGGTTGGAAGCCAGCGAAAGTCGATGTCAGCGGCTCGAGCAGGAGCTGGCCCAGAGCGACGCACAGCAAGACGATTTACGCGAGCGCCAAGCTCAGCTGCAACAACAGCTGGCCGCTCGCGAGGCGCAGCTCGAAGCCCTCAACGAGCGCCTGGCCGTGCTGCGCGAGCAGTACGGGCGGCTGGAAACCCGCCACGAGCAGCAGCAGAACCAGCACGCCGAACAACTCCAGCTGCTGGAACAGGCGAAGACGCGAATGGGGCACGAATTCGAGTCGCTGGCCGGACGCATTTTCGATGAGCGCCAGCGCGCCTACAGCGCACAGAGTCGGGATAGCCTGGAATCCTTGCTCAAGCCGTTTCGCGAACAGGTCAGTGGCTTCCGTCAGCGTCTCGAGGAGATTCACGGTCAGGAGGTCCGCGAGCGTACGACGCTCAAGGTACAGATCGATCAATTGGCTTCGCTCAACCGGCAGATCACCGAAGACGCCGCCAATCTCACCCGCGCGCTCAAGGGCGATAAGAAGATGCAGGGAAATTGGGGCGAGATGATGCTCGAGTCGGTGCTGGAGCGCTCCGGTCTGCGTCGGGATATCGAGTACCGGAGAGAGGTGTCCATCGATGGCGAGCAGGGGCGTCAGCGTCCGGATGCGATCATCTACCTGCCGGACGACAAGCATCTGATCGTCGATGCCAAGGTCTCGCTCAACGCCTACGTGCGCTACGTCAACGCCGAAGAGGAGGTCGAGCAAGATCAGGCGTTACGCGCTCACGTGCAGGCGGTGAGAAGCCATATCGAGGCACTTTCCGGGCGTGACTATCCGCAGCTGCCGGGATTGCGTTCGCCGGATTTCGTGTTTCTGTTCATGCCGGTGGAGCCGGCCTTCGCGGTCGCCTTCCAGCATGACGAGAGCCTGTTTCAGGACGCTTTTTCCCGCGACATCATCGTGGTCACGCCGACCACGCTGCTGGCCAGTCTGCGAACGGTGGCGAGCCTGTGGAATCTCGAGCGCCAGAACGAGAACGCACGGCACATCGCCGAGCGCGCCGGCAAGCTGCTCGACAAGTTTCAGGGCTTCGTCTCGAGTCTCGAGGATGTCGGCCGACATCTGGGGCGGGCGCAGGGGAGCTACGATCAGGCGATGGCGCGGCTGTCGACCGGCCAGGGCAGTCTGGTCGGGCAAGCGCTGTCGCTCAACAAGCTGGGCGTGCGCATGAAGCGCGACCTGCCTTCGCATCTGACCCGCGATGCCGAGGACGATGTCGAAAACGCGCCGGGCGAACCGGAAGGCGACGACGAATCACGACAGGTCGATGATTCCGCCCGCGATGCCCAGCCTGGTGATGACAGTCCCGCATCGTAAACCCAAACCGCCGCCCGGTTGGGCGGCGGTCATCAACGGCGATCGGTTCGAACGAAAGGCGATCAGCCCAGGTAGGCGCTGAGCATCCACACGGTCTTTTCCTGCTCGCGGATGTAGTCGCTGGCCAATGACGCGGTCCCTTCATCGTCGGCATCGCTGGCCTGGGACAGCAGTTCGCGCTGAAGCTCGATCAGGACCTGAAAACCTTTCACCAGCCCCTGAACGCACTGCTTGCCGTCGGCAACCTGCTTGTCTTCCTGGATCTGGGAGATCTTAGCGTAGTCGCTGTAGGCGTGCAGCGGCTGGTAGCCCAGAGTCAGAATGCGTTCGGCCACTTCGTCGACCTTGGTCAGCAGGTCGGTGTAGATCTCCTCGAACTTGGCATGAAGTTCGAAGAACTGCTCGCCCCTGACGTTCCAGTGATAGCCGCGGGTGTTCATGTAGAACACCTGATAGTTGGCGAGCAGCGCGTTGAGTCTCTCGGCGAGCTGCTCGGCGCTGGAGGCGTGAAGACCAATGGCATTGGTGTTGGTATCGGTATCGGACATGAAGTCTCTCCTTGAGGTGCTGAAATCAGTGTACCGGGTGCCGTCATGAGCGCCCATCCAAGTATCGGTATGGCGTGGATAGGAGCGGTCTATCATGTCGTCACGTGCCGCGCTGGTCTTCAGATATCAGGGCGGCGCCGAGGGAAAGCAAGGGGGGCTGGCGCGCGCGAATGCGTTGCATCTGCTAACGAGGACCGACCCGCCATAGTCGAGCCAGGGATCGTGAGCGGTCGTTCAGCAGTTCGCCGCAGCGGGCCAGTGCCTCGTTCAGCGTAATCGGGCCGTCCGCCAGGGCGAACGCGGCGGTGACGCCGTGTTCGAACGCGGCCTGCCATTGATCTCCCAGGCGTCCTGCCAACACGACAGTGGGAACGCCGAAGCGCTCGGCACGCCGGGCAATGCCGATGGGCGTCTTGCCCGACAGGCTCTGGCCGTCCAGCTGGCCCTCGCCGGTAATCACCCAATCGGCATCGGCAAGCAGCGCGTCGAACTTCACCTGCTCCATCACCAGTTCGATGCCGGGGCGAAGGGTGGCCCCCAGAAAGGCCCGCGCCGCGAATCCCATGCCGCCAGCGGCGCCGGCGCCCGGCAATGCGCGAAAATCCTCGCCCAGCGTCTTGGCGGCATGATCGGCGAAGTGCGCGAGGGCGCGGTCGAGCCGGGCGACGTCGACCTCGGTCGCGCCCTTTTGCGGGCCGAAGATGGCGCTGGCCCCACGTGGCCCAAGTAGCGGATTGTCGACATCGACCGCGGTCTGCACGGTCAGCGACGCCAGACGCGGATCGAGCCCCTCGAGATCGAGCGTGGCCAGATCAGCCAGCGCGGCACCGCCCGGCGGAAGCGGCTGGCCACGGCTATCGAGCAGTCGGGCGCCGAGCGCCGTCAGCATGCCGGCACCGGCATCGTTGGTGGCACTGCCGCCCAGCGTCAGCACCAGCGACTGGGCGCCGACATCCAGTGCGGCCAGAATCAGTTGACCGACACCGAAGGTGGTGCTGTAGAGCGCAGTACGCTCGTCACGCTTGAGCTGCTGCAAGCCACTGGCCTCGGCCAGCTCGACGAACGCGGTACGCAACGCCTCGTGCCAACCCCAGGCCGCCGTGGCCTCGCGCCCCAGGGCATCCTGAACGCTTGCCGTGCGACGTTCGGCTTGCGTCGCCGCCAGTAGTGCATCCAGCGTACCCTCGCCGCCGTCGCCCATCGGACACTGGTGAAGCGTGGCGTCGGGTAGCTCCTGCCTCAGGCCGGCGGCTATGGCAGCGGCGGCATCGCGGGCGGAGAGCGCATCCTTGAAGCTATCGGGGGCGATGACGATGTTCATGAAATCCTCTATGACCATGGCAAATAGCAAATAACGTTCTTCGCCTATGACAGCGAGAAAGTCGTCGTTAAACGAGGATAGCCGAATCAAAGAATGAAACGCGCTGGTGAATCTCACAAAAAACTTCGCGACAGCTGTCAATCGACATAAGGAGGTAGCCATAAAGCGCAAGGTTGCATTCGTCACAGCTGAGTCATCGCGAGCAGCGCGACATCCGTAGTTTTGTAGTTACGCGTAGGCCAGTTCCGTTCCGACTACCTTGTCACCCTCCCTGCCTAGCCACCATCGTTACGCGGCGTTATCGTCGGCTCGACCACATGATGCGGCAAGACGGCACAGGCTGATCGGCGCCGCTAGCCGGTCGAGGCGTGAGCGACTAGCGTTGGAAGGGTTGCGGCTGCTGTTGGTCGTCAGTTGCTTTTTCATTTTGTGCTCGCTAAAGGAATAGCCGTGCCCCTCGACTTCGTCACCCTGTCTTTACCGCTGGCGATAGGGATCTTCATCGCCTGCGCATTGATCATCGGCACTGCCGGCACCTATCTGGCCGGCGTGGCCGACCGCCTGGCTGATCGCACCGGCCTCGGCGAAGCGATCGCCGGCTCGATTCTGCTGGGCGCGACGACGTCACTACCCGGTATCGTCGTGTCGGTCTCCTCCGCCTGGCAGGGCCAGCCGGAACTGGCAATGAGCAATGCGCTGGGCGGTATCGCGGTGCAGACGGCGTTTCTGGCCCTGGCTGACCTGACTTATCGCCGCGCCAATCTCGAACACGCCGCACCCTCGATCGGCAACCTGATGCAGAGCGGCTTGTTGATCTGTCTGCTGGCCCTGCTGCTAGTCGGCGTCTATACCCCGCCGGTGACCTTCTTCGGCGTGCATCCGGTCACGCCTTTGTTGTTCGCCGGCTATATCTACGGCTTGGTCAAGGTGCGCGGTGCCCAGCAAAACCCGATGTGGTTGCCTACCCAGACAATGGAGACCTTCGCCGATGAACCGGAAGAATCGGCCTCGCGCGAGTCTCTAGGCGGCTTGTGGCTGCGTTTCGTGCTGCTGGCGCTCGTACTGGCCGTAACCGGGCTGGTGCTTGAGCGTACAGCGACCGTGATCGGCAACGAGACGGGGCTTTCGGCCACAGCGGTCGGGGCGTTGCTGACCGCTGTGGTGACTTCGTTGCCCGAACTGGTGACCTCGATCGCCGCGGTGCGGCGTGGCGCGTTGACTCTGGCGGTCAGCGGCATCATCGGCGGTAACGCCTTCGATACGCTGTTTGCCGCAGCGTCGGATATCGCTTACCGCGAGGGCTCGATCTACCACGTCGTTTCCAATCAAGTACTGCTATGGATCGCGATTACCATCGTGATGACCGGTGTGATGATGCTGGGTCTGATTCGCCGTGAGGAACAGAACTGGGGCGGGATCGGCTTCGAGAGCGCGATCATCCTGTTGCTTTATGCACTGGGCGGCGTGCTGGTGATGATCTGAGCGTGGTAACGCCCGTGACTAAATGGCATGCTGAACACTGTTCGCAATCCCTGCGAGGAGGCTGTCATGAACGATCGACATTGTCGGACTGGACGCTGGCTGAGTCTCTGCATCGGGCTCACAATGCTGACCGGGTGCCAGGCGCTATCGGCCCCGGAACCTACCTCGTCGGCGGGTGGCAACGTGCTGCCGAGCGCCTGTCGCTGGCCTGCCAGCGGCGATCCGCTCGAACGTCTGCGGGCCACTCGCGACGCCCTCGAAAGCCAAGGCTATGCGATTCTCGATACCGACGCCAAGCTGGGTCTGGTCAGCGCCGAACGCAAGACGTCGCAACCGGGCCTGGGCGCCGTGAATAGCCCGTTCGGGCGCACCGGGTTGTGGGGCGGCTTTGGCTTGGGAGGCAGGAATGGCTATTCGCTGGGTGTGTTCCAGAATTTTGGTGGCGGCTACAACACCGATCCGGTCCAGATCGAGCGCGTTTCGGTGGTAACGCCGGAGGCGACCACGCTGGTCGATCGTGATTCGGTGGTGGTCGATTACAACGGTTATCTGATCGATGCGCGCAGCTATAACCAGCCATCGTTCTGCCAGCAGTTGCGCCAGGACATCGAATCTCGCCTGAACGAGCCCGCCGCGGGAGTCACGCCATGAGCTATCGTGAAAAATCGACGCCTCGCGGGGCTGCCACGCCACGATCTGGGTATCTGCAAGCCATCGGGTTGGGCCTTCTGATCGGGATTCTCTCGCTGACCGGGTGTGCGGTATCGCCACAGGCGCAGCCGAGGAGTATCGCCGTACAGGCCACCGTCAATGAAACATTGAAGGCGACACTGGCAATGCTGGCCGAGCGCGGGTTCGTGATCCGCCACGGCGACGGTGATCTAGGCCAGATCGATGCGGTGCTGGCGTCTCGATCCGGTTACGAGGTCCACGCCCAGGTCACCAGCGGTGGCGAGCGACCCACGGGGCTGGTCATGCAGAACGGCGATACCTTCCTCACCCTGAGCGGGCGCCGTGGCGGTCAGCCATTGAATGCCACCGAGCTCGACCCCTTGTTCATCGATATCCAGGATCGGTTGGGACTACTGCCTTGAAACTACGGCTGTTTCTGCGCCAGCTGGAGCTGGCTGGGAGTTGGGGTCGGGCTGTTTGCGAGCCTGTCGTCGACAGCAGTGGCGCACCCGCATGGCTGGGTCGATATGAGCGTCGAAGGGGTTTTCGATGACCAGGGAAATCTGACCGCACTGCGTCAGCGCTGGCGTATGGATCCCTTCTGCAGCCAGGTAGTGATGGAGGAGATGTCCAGTGTCGATGACGGCACCAGCATGGCCGAGCGCCTCGATGCACTGGCTGTCGAAATCCGCAACAATCTCGCCACCCAGCACAATCTGACCCATATTGCGCTCGACGGTCAGCCTGTGGCCCAAGGGGAAGTCACCGATACCAACACCGACTATCGTGACGACCGACTGATATTCGAGTTCGTGTTGCCACTGGTGGCCCCCCAGGCGCTGGCCGGCCATACCTTGCACTACCGTATTTTCGATCCGACCTATTATATCGAGATGGTCCACGAGGCCAACGAGGACGGCTCCCGGCCGCTACCCAGCGCGCTGGCGCTCGATCATCCGCCCGCCGGCTGTACCACGCGTATCACCAAGTCCAAGCCTGATTCGCAGAAGGTGATGGAAGCATCAGGGCAAGAGGCCGGCTTCTTTCGCCAGCCGAACGGTCTCCTCTCGGCGTCGCTCGAGGGCCTCGTCTGAGTAAGCCTCAGCAGTGCCCTGTCCCCAGACCGGCCCCGGCCAGGCGGCGTCCTCCTTGAAGCGCACGATCACATGCAGGTGGAGTTGCGGCACCAGGTTGCCGAGCGTGGCGAGGTTCAATTTGTCTCCGCCGTAGTGGCGCATCATCGCTTGGCCCAACAGGGTGGCTTCCCGCCATAGACGCGCCTGATCATCGGGCGTCAGATCGTAGATTTCGACGACCTCGTCGCGCTGCGGAATCAGAATGACCCACGGATAGCGCGCATCCCGGCTCAAGCGGACCTGACACAACGGCAGGTCGATGACATGAATGCTGTCCTGCTGCAGACGTGGGTCGAGCGTGAAGGTGGGCATGGTGGCTCCGGTTGGCAGAGGGTTGAAACAGGGACTGAAGATAAGAGGCAAGCGCCACTTTACGTCGCTCTCACAGGGGCGTCGAGTCGCGCGGCGACCCCTGGAACAATGATAAGATTCCAGCGTTGCCGTCGCTGTCGAAAGAAAGATCATTCGAGCAGGCGGCTTTGTGACGAGGAAGAATACGATGAAAGCTAGGTTGGGGTGGCTGGCCATTGGCTGCCTGTTACTGACTTTGAGTGCCTGCAACACGATGCATGGGTTGGGCAAGGATATTGAACGTGGCGGAGAGAAGATCCAGAACGCTTCCCGCTAGCAGTTCAGCCGTGAAATCCGACAGTTAGACAAGTTGTCGTACGCGTTTCCATGACTTTCTGCTACCTTGATGACAGGCCGATAACAAAACGGCCCGGATGAATCACGCATTTCATCCGCCTAAAACGTTAAGGAGGACGACACCATGAAACGCCTGATTGCTTTCTCTCTGTTCGCACTGTTCAGCGCCGGTATCCTGGCGGGATGCAACACCGTCGACGGCGCTGGCAAGGACGTTGAAGCCGGCGGCGAAGCCGTGCAGGACGCCGCAAGCTGAGTTCGCAACGCCCGATCCCGAGGATCGGGCGTTTGTTCTTTCTTCCCCTCGAATGCTTCTCCCGTCCGGCAATTCGCACGTGATATCGTCATGGTTTGTCCATCGACACCCGCCTACGGATCGGAGCTGTACATGACACCGTCTTCTCGCCCCGAACTCCATCCGCGCCATCCCGATTCGTTGATCAATATCGATGATGCCAGCACCTTGTCTCTGGATACGCTTCCCGGACCGCAGGAATCCCCCGTTTCCATCGTTTTCAACGACACCGCCTATGCCACGGTGCTGGCGACACCGGATCAGCTCGAGGCGTTGGCGGTCGGTTTCGCGTTCAGCGAAGGGGTGATCGATCGCTACGGCGATGTCGACGCCATCGAGATCGAAATCAGCCGGCATGGCTTTCGGGTCCGCTTGCGGGTCGCCGAGCGCATTGCCAGACGCGCCGGTAGTCAAGCGAGAGCGACGCTGTCGACCAGTGGTTGCGGCGCCTGCGGAGTCCAGGAAGAGTCACAGTTGCTGTTCGGACTGACGCGCCTACCGGTCATGGCGCTGCCTGACGCGGCGACCCTCGCTTCCGGACTCGAAGCCTTGCAGACCGAGTCCGCCCCCGGCGTGCATCTGGCCCTGGGGCTTTCCGATGTGGGCATGGTTACCACCGTCGGGCGCGATATCGGTCGCCATAATGCGCTGGACAAGGTGATCGGTGCCAGTCTGATCGCCGGCAGCATGCCCGTGCTATTAATGACATCCAGCCGTTGCAGCCTCGAGCTGGTGCAGAAGAGCGTGCGCGCGCGGGTCCCGGCGTTGGCGACGCTCTCTTATCCTTCTCGGCTCGCGGTCGAGGTCGCGCGCAGCTGCAATCTGACGCTGATCAACTGCCACCGCGGCAAACGCCTCGAACTGCTGAGTCGTGGCGACGGCTGAAAGATCGCCTACCTCTCCTGTCATCCTCAAGCATGGCGCGTATCGGCCGATACGCTATTCCATTCCGAACGCGCAGATACCCGCTCGTCAGGTTATCGACAGCTGAAACGTTAGCGGAGTAATATACTTTGGTATTACGACCAACGTTGATGTTGGTCCGTTGCCCATCGATTGTGCGAGACGCTTCCGAGCCGACGTCGAATCCAGAACTCCAAGGCGACCTTACCGTTACGTGCCGGTGGTCGAGCGCACGCGTCCGTCAATACTGATCGTCACCCTTCGAACGTGTAAGGAAAAGCATGTCCCAGTCTCACCGAGAGTCCTGTCAGAATACGTCGAATGTCGCTGCGGAAAATGCCCCCAAGGTACTCGGTTACTCTAACCCCGCAGGCGGCTGGGGCGCGCTGAAGTCGGTGGGTAAGCATCTGCTGCACAGCCGAGCGCCAGCGCTCAACGTGCGCTCGCTGTTCAAGCTCAATCAGCCGGACGGTTTCGACTGCCCGGGCTGTGCGTGGGGGGATCCGGAGCACGCGTCGTCGTTCGAATTCTGCGAGAACGGCGTCAAGGCGGTGACCTGGGAGGCGACCGCCAAGCGCGTCACGCGGCAGTTCTTCGCCAGGCACAGCGTCAGCGAATTGAAGACCTGGGACGACTACCGGCTCGAAGACCAGGGCCGCCTGGTCGAGCCGATGCGCTACAACGCCGACACCGACCATTACGAGCCGGTGGCGTGGGACGACGCGCTCGCTCTGATCGCCGCCGAGCTCAAGGCGCTACCCACACCGGACGACGCTATTTTCTACACCTCCGGCAAGGCGTGCAACGAATCTGCCTACGTGTTCCAGCTGCTGGCCCGGTTGTTCGGTACCAACAACCTGCCGGACTGTTCCAACATGTGTCACGAAGCCAGTGGCGTTGCATTAAACGCTGCCCTCGGCACCGGCAAGGGCAGTGCGCGGCTGGAAGATTTCGAGAAGGCCGAGGCGATCTTCGTCTTTGGTCAGAATCCGGGCACCAATCATCCGCGCATGCTCGGCGTGCTGCGTGAAGCGGCCGAACGCGGCGCGACTATCGTCACCTTCAACACCTTGAAGGAGCGCGGACTGGAGAAGTTCGCCGATCCGCAGAAGCCGTTCGAAATGCTGCACAACGGCAGCCATCGCATCAGCAGCCACTACTTCCGGCCCAAGCTGGGTGGCGACATGGCCGTGGTACGAGGGATGGCCAAGGCGCTGTTCGCGCGCGATGCCGCGGGTGAGTCGGTGCTCGATCACGACTTCATGGCCCAGCACACCGCGCACCTGGAAGCCTACCGCGTCCGTGTCGAGGCGACCGACTGGGCCACCCTGGAAGCCCAATCCGGCCTGACGCGCGACGAGATGGAGCAGGCCGCCGAGCTCTATGCGCGTTCCAATGCCACCATCGCCTGCTGGGCGATGGGCATCACCCAGCACGTTCACTCGGTGCCGACAGTACGCGAGATCGTCAATCTATTGATGCTGCGCGGCAACCTGGGCAAGCCCGGTGCCGGCACCTCACCGGTTCGCGGCCACTCCAATGTTCAGGGCGACCGCACCATGGGCATCTTCGAGAAGCCCTCGGAGGCGCTGCTCGACGCGCTCGAAGCGCATTACGCTCGGCCGATGCCGCGCGAGCACGGGGTCGATTCGGTGGCTGCTGTCGAGGCGATGCGCGATCAGCCGGGCAAGGTGTTCATCGGCCTGGCGGGCAACTTCACCCGCGCGATTTCCGACAGCGTCGTCACCGAGAAGGCGATGGCCAATTGCCGGCTCACCGCGTTCATCAGCACCAAGCTCAACCGCAGCCATCTGATTACCGGTCAGCAGGCATTGATTCTGCCGTGCATCGGCCGCAGCGAGATCGACCGCAATGCGGTGGGCAAGTCGCAGCTGATCACGGTGGAAGATTCGATGAGCATGGTGCACGGCTCCGCCGGTATCAATAAGCCGGCGGACAAATCGCTGCGCTCCGAGATCGCCATTCTCACCGGTATCGCCGAACGCCTGTTCGCCAACGAAGCGGTCGGTAGCGAGGTCGTCGACTGGGCCGCGATGCGCGAGGATTATGACGTCATTCGCGAGCATATCGCCGCCGTGATTCCGGGCTTCGACGACTTCAATGCGCGCGTTCGCGTACCGCGCGGCTTCTGGCTCGCCAATCCTGTGGCGCGGCTCGAGTTCGGCACCGCGACCGGCAAGGCCGAGTTTTCCGATGACGCGCTGCCGGCGGCGGTGATGCACCAGCAGCTCGCCTCACGCGATGGCTGGCTGACGCTACAGACGATGCGCTCCCACGACCAGTACAACACCACCGTCTACGGCTATGACGACCGCTATCGCGGCATCGAGGGCGGCCGTCAGGTGATCTTCCTCAACCGTGACGATATCGCGCGGCTGGGCTTCGAGGCCGGGCAGTGGGTCGATCTGGTCGGCGAGTCCGACGACGGCGTGACGCGTCGTGTCGACGGCTTCAAGATCGTCGCCTACGACACCCCGCAAGGTTGTGCCGCGGCCTACTATCCGGAGACCAATCCGCTGATTTCGCTCGATCACAAGGGCGATTTCAGTCACACCCCGGCCTCCAAATCGATCGCCGTCAAACTCGAGGCGAGCACTCGGCTTGCCTGACCATCTCGACTCGGCAGCTCTGCATCGTCGTCTGGAAGCGTTGCAGGTCGCGCACCCCAAACTCGATCCGCTGGCGGCACTGGTACTGCTGGCGATTCGTCAGTCCGAGGCGCCGGGCGAGCGCGGCCTCACCACGGCAGTGATGTCGCGGCATCTAGGAATCGAACACGCCTTGATTCGTCGCGCCGCAGCCGAACTCGAAGCCGAAGGCTGGGTTTCGGCCCCGCCGGTCGGCGGGGCCAGCCCGGCGTTGCGGTTGATTTTGACACCTACTTGCTGACTCAATGCCGGTATCGACGAGAATCACGATCACTGGAGAGAGGAAGCGTTACATGCCAGACAATCACCTGAAGGGGCGAGTCGCGGTCATTACCGGCGGCGGTGTGGGCATCGGCTACGCCATCGCGCAAGCATTGGCGGCCGTTGGGGCGCGAGTGGTCATCACTTATCGTTCTCACGAGCCCGACGCGCGAGCCTTGGCGGCACTGACCTCCGAGGGCGGTGAAGGAGCCTTGGCCTATGCGCTGGATGTCACCGATGAAGCGGCCGTCGAGGGCTTCGCGAGCTGGCTGAAGGAACAAGTCGGCGGCATCGATATCCTGATCAACAACGCTGGCGGATTGATTCAGCGCTCGACCATCGAGGAGATGCCGTCCTCCCTATGGCGGCGGGTGCAAGCGCTCAACGTGGATTCGGTCTTTCTGATGACCCATCATCTGCTTCCGCTATTCCGCGAGGGCAGCGGACGCATCGTCACGGTCTCATCGCTGGCCGGGCGCAACGGCGGCCATGCCGGCGCCACGGCCTACGCCACCGCCAAGGCGGCGCTGTTCGGCTTCACCCGTGGGCTGGCCAAGGAAGTCGCGGGGCGGGGGATTACGGTCAACGCGCTGGCGCCGGGTTTCATCGAAGCGACACCGTTCCATGCGACCTTTACCACCGACGACTCGAAACGCGCCACCATCGAAACGATCCCCGCCGGCCGTGCCGGTTTGCCCGAAGACGTCGCCTCGGCGGCGGTCTGGCTGGCGAGTGACGGTGCCGCGTTCGTCTCCGGCACCATCGTCGATATCAACGGCGCCCAGTACTTTGGTTGAGATCAACCGCCGAACGAATAACGCCGCTCCAGCCGCTCGAACAGCAGGTCGGTGACGATCGCCAGCAGGCCGACCAGCAGCGCGCCTTGGATCACATAGGCGAGATTGTTGCCGACCAGGCCGGCGATCAGCGGCGTACCCAGGCTCTTGGCGCCGACGGTGGAGCCGATGGTGGCGGTGCCGATGTTGATGATCACCGAGACGCGAATACCGGCAATGATCACCGGCATCGCCAGCGGCAGTTCGACCCGACGCAATATCTGCCAACGGCTCATGCCGTTGCCACGAGCGGCCTCGAGCGTGGTCTGCGGCACCGTGCCGAGACCGGCGATGGTGTTCTGGATCACCGGCAGCAGACCGTAGAGCGACAGCGCGATGATCGTCGGGGCAAAGCCGAAGCCGGCCAGCGGGACGGCGATGGCGAGTACCGCGGCGGGCGGAAAAGTCTGACCGATCGCGGCCAACGACGACACCATCGGCTCGAACTCACGCCCGACCGGGCGGGTCACGAACAGGCCGGCGGCGATGCCGATCGTCACCGAGATCAGCGACGACACCAGCACCAGCCCGATATGCGCGAGCATCAGATCGAGAAAGCTGGCACGCGAATAGAGCGGGCTGCCGAGATCCGGGAACATTGCCCGGAAAAGCGGTTCCAGCTGGCCCATGCCGAGCGTAAGCCCGATCAGCAGCAACATCAGTACGACCAGCGCCCGATTGCCTGCGGAAGCCGCCCGTAGCCGTTGAGCGCCTTGGATCGCGCCGCTCATGACGCCTGCTCTCCTGCGTTTAGTCCGCTCTCGGCCACGATGTCGCTTTCGATACCCATGATGCCCTGCATGCCCACCTCGCCAATCAATTTGCCATTTTCATCGATGACCGGCAGCACCATCACGCGGAACCAGACCATCCGCGAGAGCGCTTCTTTCATGCTCATGTCCGGTGTGGCGGTCCACTCCGGTTTGACCTCGGTGATTTCGTTATCGTCGTCCAGCCGGGCGCCTTCCAGCGCGATCGGGCTGCCGGCCGCATCGAGCTGCCAGCAATGATCGAGTCCCGGTAGCGTGGCGTGGTGCTCGAGACTCGGCTCGCGCTGATATTGATGTACGAAGCGTCGCGAGAGCAGTTTGAGGCCGAGGTCCGCCTGACCGATGAATTCGCGTACGAAATCGTTTTCCGGCTTCACCATCAGCTCGATAGGGCGGTCATACTGCACCAGCTTGCCGCCGTTGAGCAGGGCGATGCGCGTGGCGAGCTGCAGCGCTTCATCCATGTCGTGGGTAACGAAGACGATGGTCTTGCCGGTCTGCTGGTGCACGCGTTTCATTTCGGCCTGCAACACCTCTCGGGTCAGCGGGTCGACTGCGCCGAAGGGCTCGTCCATCAGCAGCACTTCGGGGTCGGCGGCCAGGGCGCGAGCCACGCCGACACGCTGTGCCTGTCCGCCGGAGAGCTGATGCGGATACTTGTGACGAAATTCTGCCGCGTCGAGGTGGAACATCGCCATTAGCTCGTCGACGCGGTCGTCGATGCGTGATTTCGGCCACTTGAGCAGCTGCGGCACGGTGGCGATATTCTGGGCCACGCTCCAGTGGGGAAACAGGCCGGTCGACTGAATCGCGTAGCCGATGCGCCGTCTGAGCTGTTCCGCCGGCAGTTCGATGACGTCGTCGCCGTTCAAGATGATGCGGCCGCCGCTCAGCGGAATCAGCCGATTGATCATCTTCAAGGTGGTCGACTTGCCACAGCCTGAGGGCCCGATCAACACACCGAATTCGCCGGTGTCGAGCGTCAACGAGACATCGTCGACGACGTTCTTGTCGGCGTAGGTCTTGGTTAATCCCTTGAGCTCGATCATGACTTGGATCCTTGTCGAGTGCCTGGCGGCCGGCTCAGGCCGACCAGCATTTGCAGCGCGAAGTCGGCGATCACCGCGAGTACGATGGTCGGAATGGCGCCGAGGAGCACCAGGTCGATGGCGTATTGGCCCAACCCCTGAAAGATGAAGGCGCCGAAACCGCCGGCACCGATCAACGCGGCGACGACGACCAACCCGATCGCCTGCACGGTGACGATCCGCAGTCCCGAGAGAATCACTGGCAATGCCAGTGGAATCTCGACTTTCCACAGAATCTGACGTGGCGTCATGCCCATGCCGCGGGCCGCTTCCAGGGTGCCGTTCGAGACGCCCGCCAGCCCCGAATAGGTATTGCGCACGATCGGGAGCAGCGAGTAGAGCACCAGGGCAATGAGAGCTGGGGTCACGCCGATACCGCTGACCCCCAGCTCCCCTAGCCACGGCACCGCGCGACCCAGCGCGGAAAGTGGCGCGATGAGCAGACCGAACACGGCGATCGAGGGGAGTGTCTGGAAGACGTTCAGCACGCTGAACAGGCCGTCACGCAGGCGGGCGCGACGATTCGCCATCAGCCCCAACGGCAGGCCGATCACCAGCGCAGGCAGCAGTGCGCCCCCGACCAGCAGTAGATGACGGATGAGCTGATCGACGAAATTGTCTTGCTGGTTGGCGAATTCGCGCATGATCGACAGCGGCGAAAGCAGGTCGCCGGAGAAGAGGATGACGACCACGGCCAGCGCCGCTGCGCCGTAGAGGGCACGTTTGGCGAGTCCGAGCCGTAGTCGCTGCAGAGCGTCGATGGCAACCAGGGCGCTGACGAAGAGCAGGACCCAGAAGGTCGCGCCTTGAGAGACCCGCGCTGCCGGTGAGGCGTCGGCCAGCGCGCGATGGGCGTAATCTCCGAGCACGAGAAAATCTAGCGCCAGCAGCGGCAACGTCGCGATCAACGCCAACCACTGGGATCGGCGTGCATTCAACGGTTTCGCCACCGCGGCGATCAGCAACACTGCGCTTATTAGTGCGAACGCCGCGAGCTGCCAGCCCACCAGCGCCTGCCACAGCATGACCGGCTGGCCCGAAACCAGCCGGTTGGGGGACAGACTTGCAAACGGCAGCAGCCCTGCGCTCGCGACGGCAACGACCAGTAGCGTCAGCAGTACTCGATTGCCGATCACGCGACGTTCTGACGTCAGTACCATGATCGGATCAGTCCAGCAGGCCCTGCTCGGTGAGATAGTCGTGGGCGACCTGATCGGCCGGCAGGCCATCGACCTGAATCTTGCCGTTCAGCGTCTGCAGCGTTTCACGATCGAGCGATTCGAACACCGGCTTCAACAGTTTCTCGATCTGTGGATAGGTATCGAGAACAGACTGACGGACGACCGGTGCCGGTTCGTAGACCATCTGCACGCCTTTGGGATCATCCATCACCTTGAGGCCGGCGGCGGCGATGGCGCCATCGGTCCCGTAGACCATGGCGGCATTGGTACCACTGGTGCCCTCGGCGGCGGCGCGGATGGTCGCGGCGGTGTTGCCGCCGGAGAGCACCAGTAGTTGATCTTCGCTGAGCGAGAAATCGTAGGCGCGCTGGAAGCTCGGCAATGCGGCGTCACTCTCGACGAATTCGGCCGAGGCGGCCAGCTTGACCTCGCCGCCATCGCTGACCCAGTGGCCAAAGTCGGCCATGCTGGAGAGATCGTTGTCGTTGGCCATATCCTGACGTACGGCGATCGCCCAGGTGTTGTTGGCCGGTGCTGGCGTCAGCCACGCCAGTTGATGAGCTTCGCTGTCGGCGGCCTTGATCTTGGCGTATCCCGCTTGATCATCCTTCCACGCCGGATCATCGGTGGTGTCGGTGAAGAAGGCGCCGTTACCGGTATATTCGGGATAGAGATCGATGTCGCCGGAAATCAGCGCCTGACGCACGATGTTGGTTGGCCCGAGCTGCAGGCGGCTCTCCACCGGGAGATCGGCGTTTTCCAGCACGTCGACGATCATGTTGCCGAGGAGCGATCCTTCGGTGTCGATCTTGGAGGCAACGCGAATCGGCTGCTGGTCATTCTGTGCCATGGCCTGGCCCACGCCCAGGCTTACTGTGATCGCTGCGGTGGCGACTGAAGTGATGAGGCGGGTAGTGAGCGGGTGGCGCATGGTGGCGTTCCTTTGCGATCGGTGAGCTTGGAGACTCGGTTGTCGTGGTCGTCCGTCGGGAGATACGGTTGTCGGGGGCCCAGACGGTTGTGGCAAGAGTCGGGTTTGAGTCTAGCCGTACTGCGCCCGGTCGACCAGCCGATGCCGAGCTTGTCGCTAGCTGCTAGGCTTGAGTGATTCGAGGTTCCATCCCATCAGGCGTAGGACATGAAGACAATTATGAAGACCATGAGGAGCAGGATATGAAGATTACCGGCGCGGCGCTGATTGTGAGTGGCTTTCTATTGGCGGGTTGCAGCACCGCACCCAAACCGGACGATGCGCCTCGGCCCCCCGACGTGAAACCGGTTCCCGAGGACGCCTGCGGTGCCCAGACGGTAGGCAGTCTGGTCGGTACGATCTTGAACGACACCGTGCAGGCGCGCATTGCGGATCGTTCGCGGGCTGCCGACATTCGCGTGATGGAGCCTGGCAAGAGCTACACGATGGATCATCGAGAAGAGCGGCTCAACGTCAAGGTCAACGATCAGCGCATGATTACGGATATTTTCTGTGGTTGATCGCTAGCAGCGCGTACTTCGAGGGCGGTCGATCACCGGCCCTCGCCGTTTCAGGAACCTGCCAGTCAGTGGCGTTCCGGCAGATCGGGCAGCCCCTCAAAAGGTGTTGCCGCAGAAATCAGCAAGGAGATTCAATGTTACGCACCGAGATTATCAACGAAGGCACGCTGCACTGCTTTCCTCCCGGGCTGAAGTACGAAGACGGCTCACCGGTCAACGTCGAGGTGTCGGCCGTGGTCTTCGACGGGAAGCGTCTGATTCTGGCCAGCGACAAGCCGATTCCCGGCGACGATCGATCGGCAGTGTTCACCGTGACGCTGACCGACGGCGCGCCGGACCCCGACTCGTTCGACTATCTCACGGCGCCGGCAATCAAGAGTGCGACCAAGTACGAAGACTTCGCGCTGACTGTCGATGGGCGCCATATCCTTGCCACCACGGGTTTCGATCGCATCGATGACGAGAGTCATGACCTCAATGCTTACAATCATCTGCTGATCTGGCCGGTGGGCAAGCCGGAGCAGGTGCAGGTCGTCGACCCCGACCCGCGGGACGGGGTCGAAGGTTCGCTGGAATTGCGCCGCAAGCTCGACGAGGCGATCGGTTATCCGTACTACAAGATCGAAGGGCTGGCATCGATCCCGTCACAGCCGGACTTCGACGGCGAGAGCGATGGCATGCTGCTGTTCGGCGTGCGCGAGCAAGGCCGTGACTACGCCGACTTCGAATACGCTTGTCGTGTCGTTGGCGCCCATTATCGAGTTACGCAACATGGCAATCTGGAGTTCGTCGACAAGCTTCAGGAGCACTATAGCTTCGCGCCGGGAGAATACGCTGGCGTGCGCCATATCTGCGGTCTCTCCAGCCTCGAGTACGATCCATACAATGGCCGGCTCTATCTGATGGCAAGCTTCGAAGTGGAAGACGATATTGAAAGCGACGGGATTGAAAACGACGGTATTGAAAGCAACGGGGGCGAACGGATCGGTGGCTATCTCTGGTCGGTGACGCTTACGGATTTCGCGGCCGGAGAGCCGCCGGAAATCGTCGAAAATAGCCACGGACATACGCTGGAGTTCGAACACAAGGCAGAAGGGTTGGCCGTTATCGATGCCGATCGGCTGTTTGTCGCCTACGACAACGACCGCGACATGACGCTTGGCCGGATTGGTGAACGCGACGAGCGCGAAGCCTGCGAAGCCCCCTATACCGTGCTGCGTGTCATCCGCTGACCCTACGCGACCCTGCCGGATAATCGGTCGTGCGAACGGCTGAGTCATGGCTCAGCCTCTCGGTTCCTCACTGGGGCGAGTATCGCCACGAGTCATCGGTTCGCTCAATTCGCTTTTCCAGCGCTTCACCGCGACCTGTTCCTTGAGCAGTTCCAGCATGTCGATCAGCACTTGTTGGGTGACTTGATCGGTCTTGTCGTCGACACGCAGCCAGGCGTCGACGCCACTGCCCACGAGATCGGCCAACAACGAGTGGAAATGCGGTGAGTTCAGGCCGTCGATGGCTTCGTGGACGACGCGGCTGGCAATATCGCTGAGACTGCGCTCGATGCTCTCCGCCACGGCGTCGCCCATCGGCAGGCGGCGCAAACGGCGCAGCTCGTCATTCTCCTCCATCGTTCTGGCGACCAGGGCAGCGACGTAGCGATGAACCTGCTGATGGTTGTCGCCATATCCTTTACTGATCGTTCGCTCCAGACGTCCGGCGATTTCATCGACTAGCGCGGCCTTACGTGGCTGGATGACCTCGGTCGAGATGCGCTGGGTCAGATGCTCACTATCGCGGATTTCGTCTTGCAGATCCCCGAGCAGATTGATGGCGACGCGGTCGGAGATCTCCTCCATCAGCACTCCATAGTAGGTACGATAGAAGCGATAGAGACGCCAGCGAGTCATGTCGATCACGTTCAGGCGCTGCAGACGTATCAGCAGCGAGATGACGCGCAGCACACGTAGCAGACGGAAACCGGCCAGGGGAATGCAGCCGAGCACGTCATACCAGTGCACGAACGGATAGAAGAACCAGCGGGCATAGCGTCGCTGGGCGATGGCGATCATCCATCCCAGCAGCACGTCGAGGATGAAGATGGCGACGAAGCAGAGATCGATCTCGAAAAAATTGGCCCGGATGTTGGCGTCGTAGGCGTCGTGGAGGCCCGGCGCCATGGCATCAAAAGCAGCGTTGAGCGGTGGAATCAAGAATAGGCTGTCGAACAGGAGCAGTGCCAGATTGATCGCTACCAGGGCAACGACGCCAAGATCCCAGATCAGCAACAGTCGCTCGCTGAGCAGACTGAGCCGCCGTGTGGCGCGTGGTCGACGAGGGTCGGTTTCAGGCATCGAACGTCCTTGTCCGTAGGGGTGGCTGGGCCGGTGGGTAGCTCGAGAGAGTCAGCCGTCTCATTGACCGGCCGGATAAGCCTTGAGATGGGCTGCCATGGCGCTACGTTCTTCCTCGGCTTCCTGCTTGCGCAATTTCTTGCGTAGCGCAGCCTTTTCGAAGCGTAGCTTCTGCAGTGGGGTCTTCAATTCCAACGCCGGCACGGGGACCGGCTGGCCTTCGCTATCGACGGCGACCATGGTCAGGTAGCAGCTGTTGGTGTGACGTATCACCCGCTCCTGGATCGACTCGGCCAGCACCTTGATGCCGACCTCCATCGACGAGCGGCCGACATGATTGATCATCGCCAGAAAGGTCACCAGTTCGCCGACATGGATCGGCTGTTTGAACAGCACCTGATCGACCGATAGGGTCACCACGTAGCTGCCAGCGTAGCGGCTGGCACAAGCGTAGGCCACTTCATCGAGCTTCTTGAGAATCGCCCCGCCATGCACCTTGCCACTGAAGTTGGCCATGTCGGGGGTCATGAGTACGGTCATCGACAGCTCGTGCTGTCGGGGCAGGTCATCGGGCGTCACGGTGTCCTCGGTATCGTCTGGCGCAGCATTTTTATGCGCCAGATGTACCACGTTTGGCCTGGACTGCCCATCAATCGGCCCGATAGTCGATTCCTGACTGCCCAAGCGCAGCCGTTTTCGGGCAGAGCCTAGAGCAGCGTCAACCCCAGACCGATCACCACCCCCGTGACTACCAGCTGGATCAGACAGAACCCCATGATGTCCTTGGCGTTGAGGCCGGCGATGGCGAGGACCGGCAGGGCCCAGAACGGTTGCAGCAGGTTGGTCCAGGCATCGCCCCAGGCAACGCCCATGGCAACGCGGGAGACATCGGCGCCGAGCGCCGCGGCGGCCGGCAGCATGACTGGCGCTTGAACCGCCCATTGGCCGCCGCCGGAGGGGACGAATAGATTGACCACGCCAGCGCTGATGAACGACCAGAACGGCAGCGTATCGGCGCTGGCGATGGCAACGAACATCTCGGAGAGCGACTGCGCCAGGCCGGACTGCATCATGATGCCCATGATCCCGGCATAGAACGGGAATTGGATAACGATACCGGCGCCGCCCTTGATCGCCTCATTGAGACTCGACAGCAGACTTCTTGGCGTGCGGTGCAACACGATGGCCAGCATCAGAAACAGAAAGTTGACGCTGTTGAGGTTGAGCCCACCGCCAGCGAAGGCGAAGTAATGAATCAGATAGAGCAGGCCCGGGACGCCCACCAGCAGCGATAAAAGGGTGCTGTTCTCGAGTCGATCCGCGGGGCGTTTGATGGCGTTCTGGTCGGCGCTTTCCGGCTCCGCGAGCTGCTCTCGGCTAACGAAGACGCTCTCGTTTTCCGGCGGCAGCATCCAGCGATTGACCAACGGCATGATCACGAATAGCGCGATGACGATGATCAGGTTATAGCCGGCAAAGATCGTCTGAGAGGTGGGGATGATCCCGATCTGATCCTCGCTGAAATGGCCGGGCGTGGCGATGGTCAGCGGAATCGAGCCGGCGAGCCCGCCGTGCCAGACGACGAAGCCCGAGTAGGCGCTGGCAATCAGCAGGCGATAGTCGACCCGGACCTGACGTGCCAGCGCCTTGGCGAACAGCGCGCCGATGACCAAGCCGAACCCCCAGTTGATCCAGCTGGCGGCGAGCGATACCAGGGTGACTAGAATGATCGCGCTGGCGGGCGTCCGGGCGGTCGCGGCGAGCTTGTCCAGCAGACGCTTGATCGGCGGCGAGTTGGCGAGCATGAAGCCGGTAACCAGGACCAGCAACATCTGCATCGAGAACGACAGCAAACCCCAGAAACCGTCGCCCCAGTACTGCATCACCGCCAGCGGCGAGCGCTGTTCGAACAGCATCGCCGCCAGCGCGGCGATGATCGTCAACAGCAGCACGAAGATGTAAGGGTCGGGCAGATAGCGCTCGACCAACTTGACCGCCGGGCGTGAGAGGCGCTGCAGCATGAGGTGGGTACTCGCTGGAGAAAGGTTAGCGCGAGCCTACCGCATCCCTTCCTTCGCCATCAGTCAACCTTGGTCTAGTGAATTGATTCCGAGGAGGTTTCGACGCCGTAGGACCAGCGAGTCCGGCGATAACGGAGGTAGTAAACGCCCAGCGAGGCCGAGCGCACCAGGGTGAAGAACAGAAACGAAAACCACAGGCCATGGTTACCGTAGTTCTGGGTCAGCCACCACACCGGCAGATAGCAGGCAATCGCCAGCCAGATGGTATCGCGCATGGCGCGGCTTTCGGTGGCGCCGATGAAGACGCCATCGAGCAGATAACTCCAGACTGCCAGCGCCGGCATGACAATCATCCATGGCAGATAGTCGGCGGCGGTGGCGCGAACTTCCGGCAGGTCGGTCAGCAGCGATATCAGGCCGTCGCCGGCGATCGCGAAGAGCAGCATCGAGGCGCTCGCGACCAGCAGGGATAACTTGCCGGCGGCCCGCACCGCATCGCCGAAGTCGTTCCAGTCGCGTCGGCCCACCGAGCGCCCGGTCAGTGCCTCGGCGGCATTGGCGAAGCCATCCAGCGCGAAGGAGGTGAGCATGATGAACTGCAGCAGCACGGCATTGGCGGCGAGTACGGTGTCGCCGAAATTGGCTCCTTGGGCAACGAAGAACGCTTGAGCAAACAGTAACCCCAGCGTACGCACGAAGAGATGCTGATTGATGCGGATCAGCGCCGAATAGTGCTTCCATACCCATAGTGCCTGGCGTGACAGGGAGCCGCCCAGATGGCGACAGTGAACGGCGACCCGCCACAGGCCGAAGGCCAGCGCGCTATAGTCGGCAATCAGCGATGCCCACGCCACGCCGTCGCTGGCGAGCCCGAAGCCGACCACGAACAGCAGGTCGAGCACGATATTGACGCCGTTGGTCAACAGCAGGATCGCCAGCGTGATACGCGTCTTCTGCTGGCCGATGAACCAGCCGAGGATGGCGTAATTGGCAAGCACCGCGGGTGCCGAGAAGATGCGGATATGCGCGTAGCTGGCGGCGAGCGACATCGCCGCTTCGCTGCCATCGAGCAGCCACAGGCCGAGATCGATCAACGGCTTCGAGAGCAGAATCAGTCCTAGCCCGATCACCGCCGCCATCACCAGCGACTGGGCCAGCAGTAGACGTACGTCGCTGTCGTCCTCGCGCCCGACGGCCTGTGAGGTCAGCCCGGTCGTGCCCATGCGCAGAAAGCCAAAACCCCAGTAGAGGAAGCTGAACAGCGTGGCGCCGAGCGTCACCGCCGCCAGATAGCGCGAATCCGCAAGATGGCCGACGACGGCCGTATCCACCAGGCCAAGCAAGGGCACGGTGATATTGGACAGGATGATCGGCCAGGCCAGCTTCCAGACATGACCGGTGGTATAGCGCCTGGCGTGGTCGTGATCTGGTTCACTCTGGCGAGTATCGGTGCGGCCCACGGCGTTCCTTGCCTCCGTTCATCGTGTTCGGGCCTTGGCCTTCAGAAGTTGGATTGAATGCCGCCGGCAGGGCGGTGCAAACAGAATCGCCGCCGGGAGCGGCGGCGATTTCAGGTCATGACATCAGGGCGAGAATGTCAGGCTGCGGTAATGATCTCGTACTTCTCCATCAGCTGTTGCTTACTTTCTTCGCGTTCGGGGTCGAGCGGGATACAGTCTACGGGGCACACCTGCTGGCACTGCGGCTCGTCGAAATGGCCAACGCACTCGGTGCAGCGACTCGGATCGATGACGTAGATCTCTTCACCGGGCGAAATCGCATCGTTCGGACATTCCGGTTCGCAGACATCGCAGTTGATGCATTCATCGGTAATCATCAGGGCCATATCAATGTCCTCATGACGGGTCGTCGCCGTCTGCCGCGAATCGCCGGCGCAAGGCCTCGACCACGCACGGCGATACATGTTGGGAAATGTCCCCGCCGAGGCGCGCAATCTCGCGCACGAGGGTCGAGGAGATATAGGAGTTTTCGATCTCGGGCGTCAGGAACAGCGTCTCGACGTCCGGCGCCTGGGCGCGATTCATATTGGCCAGCTGCATCTCGTACTCGAAGTCCGACACCGCCCGCAGCCCGCGCAGGATAATGCGCGCCTGCTGTTGCTCCAGCAGTTCGGTCAGCAGGCCATTGAAACCGATCACCTCGACGTTGGGCCATTCGGCAACGACGTCACGGGCCAGCGCCTCGCGCTCATCGAGTGAAAGCGTCGGCTGCTTGCGCGGGCTCTCTGCAACCGCGATCACGACCTTGTCGAAGATCCGCGCGGCCCGCTGAATCAGATCGCGATGACCGTTGGTGATCGGATCGAAAGTGCCGGGATAGACCACGGTATTGTGCATTCGAATGGCTCCCTTCAGAGGACTCCATTAAAAGGGCTTCGCGCGGGTCGAAGGCGTCGCTGACCTCGTATTCCGTGTCCGGTATCAGTCCAGTGTACCGAAAGGATTGTCGACCTTCAGTGACACAGGGTTAGCGTAACCAGGGATGCGGATCGCATCGCGGCCAACTTCCAGCTCCGGCCCCTCCAGCACGCCTTCGCCGAAGCGATAGGTGACCTCGAATTTCCCAGCATTGGCGGCAACCTCGTAGCGTGCTGCGGCCGCTAGTGTCTGTTCGCGGCGGTGACGCCAGTCGTCGAGTGCACGCTGACCGTGGCGCTTCGCCAGCAGCCGCTCGGTCACCTGTGGCGACAGCAGCAGCCCGGTGGCGTTGTTGCCGCCGAACCCCTTGGCGTTGATGAAACTGCAGTCGGTTTCAAGCGCAATCGGCTGACGAAAGAAACGCAGGCGTTCGGCATGGACGTCGTCAGCCACGGCGTCGAGCGTTGGAATGCCTGGCACCCAACCGTGGGCGAAGGTGCCCAGGGCGCTTGCGATCTGATCCCCGGCGGCACTGCCCTGGGAATGGCCGATGAACGCCTTGATCGCGGCGACCGGCCAGTTCTCGATGCCGTTGGCCCGCGCCACCTGGTCGAAAATATGCGATTCGGTGGTGCGATTCTTGGGCGTGCTGGTGCCGTGAGCGTGAAGATAGCTGCGCTGGCGCACGCTCTGCTCGCCGAGGATCGACGTCGCCAGGGCGACGGACTTGCCCAGCGTCAGATAGTTGCCGATGCCGGGGGCGGAGATCGAACGCTTCCAGCCGTCGGCGTTGACGTTGACCTCCGGCACCGATCCCAGAATCTGGGCGCCGGTCTCGAGCACCAGCGAGTCATCCATCAGTAGCACGAACTGTGAGGCTTCGGCGATGGTGAAACCGCAGTTGCGTGCGAACGGGCGGCAGGCGCGCTGATAATCCTCGTCGGTCAACAGCTCGAGGGCATCGAGTGCCATCAGGCTCTGATCATCCGCCAGTGCGCTCATGGCACGGAAACCTTCGATGATCTCCGGCGTCACCGGCGCGTCGCTGGTGCCGACCATGACGATACGCCGACGACCTTGGCGGATGTCGTCGATGCCCAGTCGCAGATTGTAGAGAAACGTGGCGCAGGCGCCTTGAATGGCACCGGTGGCGCCGACACTACCCAACACATAGGCGTTGAGGAAGTCGGCAGGCATTTGACCGTAGCCCAGCGGCATTTGTTTGGAGGTCGTGCGTTGACCGGTGACGAAGCTCTTGAGCATGCCACCCCAGCCGGCCTCATCGAGCTGGCCGATGGAGTTGCCGGCGTAGACGGCGATGGCATCCGGGTCCACCCGATCACGCAGCGACTCCCAGTCGAGCCCGCTCTGACCGAGGCAGTCGCTGACGCCGAAGATCGTCATCGACAGGCCACGGGGGTGGTGGACGCTGCGATAGAACGAATCCGGCGCAAAGCCTTGCGGCAGACAGCCGGCGGCGCGCACCTGCGCCTGACGCCGCTCCGGCAGTAGCGCGTCGAGCGTGCCGGCGGGGACGCTGACCTCGACCGTCTGCCTGTCGAGCTCACGAATCTTCCAGCCCCTGGGAAGCGGCTGCGGCAGTTGGCGTCGCGACGTGGTAAAGCTCAAGGGCGCATCGAGCGTCATCCGTATCTCACGGTTGCCGGGAATTCCGGCTTCCCGAAAGGCGTCGTCTTCGATGCGCCGAATCAGCGTATGCTTGAGAACAGGCTCGCGATAGCGGCTGACCACCGCCTGCTCGCTTAGCGTCTCGCCATCGGCACTTTGCCATTGACCGTCCCCAATGGAGGTGACCAGTTGCATCAATGTTGCCAGTGCGACAAGTGTCTGATTCTGCTCGGCTGTTGGCAGAACGTCGAAAATCGTGCGGCGGTAGGCTTGGTGCCCGGAGGTTCTACCCGCGGCATTGACGCCGCCCATACCGACGATTACCGGTAAATGTGACAAGCCACGTCCCTCGTGAACATTGGGCAATCGGTAAACGATGACATGGGGATGGCGCGACTGCTATGAAAGGGCATCCCCATCGAAAGCTTGGCGCTGTCGGCCCCGTCGGCGGAGGACAACCCTGAGCTGGCGCGACAGATAAAATAGTCATCGCGCATACCATCGAAAGCCGTATTGCCAGGATTGGCTGAATGTGGGCAGGAATGATACACCTGCGTGCGCGCGCCGTCATGCCGCGCCGGCTAGGCTAGCGCAAGTTCGCTTCGAAGCCGGTGCTGCGGTCGCGAGAATGCCAGCGCTGCGGCTGCGCGAATGCCAGCGCTGACTGATAGAATGCGCGATCTGTCGTTAGCCTGTAAACGGTACCCACCATTAAAAAACGGTACTCGCCATGCAAGTGTCTTCGCGCGCGGTCATCTCCAGTCAACAGGGACCGCACCAGGATCTGGTGCGCCGCGTTCAGCGTGCCCGCGATAGCGAGTGGCAACGCCCGCCGGCGAATCATACACGGACCGCCTTCGACGCCGCTGCCGAGTGGTTGGCGGTCCAGAGCCGGCCGCTGATTCTCGATGCCGGTTGTGGTGTGGGTCTCTCCACTCGATGGCTGGCCGAGCGCCATCCCGATCATGCCGTCATCGGCGTGGATCGCAGCGAGCAGCGGCTGTCACGCGACCATGGCGTCCTGCCGGGCAATGCGCTGCTGGTGCGCGCCGATCTGGTCGATTTCTGGCGCCTGGCGCTCGCCGCCGAGTGGCGCCCGGCGCGGCACTACCTGCTCTATCCCAATCCTTATCCCAAGAGCACACAGCTCAAGAAACGCTGGCACGGCCATCCGGTTTTCCCGGCGATACTCGCGCTTGGCGGTGCGCTCGAGTTGCGCGCCAACTGGGCGATTTACGTTCAGGAGTTCGCGCTGGGTGTAAAGACGCTTTGTGGTCTCGACGGCGAGATCGCTGCCTTCGAACCAGAGATGCCATTCATGACACCGTTCGAACAAAAATACTGCGAGAGCGGCCAGACACTGTGGCGCTATCGCGTCGACCTGACAACCACCCCTCTTCGACTGAACAGGACACACGCTCCATGAGTTATCTGTTGCTCGCCCTGGCGATCATCGCCGAAGTCGTGGCGACCAGTTCGCTGAAGGCATCCGCCGGTTTTTCACGGCTACTGCCAAGCCTCATCGTGGTGGTGGGATATGGCTTCTCGTTCTATGCGCTGTCGTTGGTGCTGAAGTCCCTGCCCATCGGTATTACCTACGCCATCTGGGCCGGACTCGGCATCGTGCTGGTGGCGCTGATCGGCATCATGTTCTACGGCGAAAAACCGGACCTGCCCGCCTACCTGGGCATGGGACTGATCATCGCCGGTGTCGCTATCATCCAGGTGTTCTCCCGTCTTTCATCACATTAACCCCCACGCCAGGCATCGCATTCGAGGTGAGTTAATTGGTACGCTTTGGATGAGATTGTCCCTCATTTTTCTTTGGAGCGAGCAACCCATTATGCGGCGATGGCTAGGTCGAAGTTCTCTGTTTCTCGGTGCGTTGTCGCTGTCCGTAGTCTCCATCGCCGCTCAGGCGGTCGGGTTCGACCACGTCGGCCGGCTGGCCGATAAAGGCTTCGTGATCAGTGCCCAGGCGCGTTTGCTCGATAGCGGCGAAGTGCTCGGCGCTATCAACCCCGCTCAGTCATTGTCGCCGGCTTCGGTCACCAAGCTGTATACCGCGGCGGCCGCGCTGGACCGCTGGGGTCCGCAGCATCGCTTTACCACGCGTTTCGTTTCTACCGGTTCGCTCGATAGTAAGGGGGTGCTGCACGGCGATCTGGTGCTCGAAGGCGGCGGTGATCCGGCACTGACCTCGGAAGCGCTCTGGCGATTGATCCAGAAGCTGCGCGAGGTTGGTGTTTCCAGCGTCGATGGCCAATTGGTGATCAGCCAGTGGCGCTTCGGCCCGGTCGCCTGCGCGACGACCGATCGCTGCGAGACGAAGACCGAGGGCACTAACGCCTACGCGTCGCTGCTCTCTTCCGCGGCGATCAACTACGGCAGCTGGTGCGCCACGGTGATGCCCGGTGTCGTCGGCCAACCGGCGCGGATCACCAGTTGTGATACGGTGGCGCCGACCCTTCGAATCGAGAATGACGTGACGACGGTCGCGGCGGGCGGTTCGGCCAATCTCTATGCCAAGCGGGTCACCAATGGCCAGGGCGATACGCTGCGTGTCAGCGGACAGATTCCCGCCGGCAGCTACCCGCGTCCGGTCTACAAGGCGAGTTCGGATCCGGCCGATCAGACCGGTCAGACACTGCTGTCATTGTTGCGTCAGTCCGGCATTCCGGTCGGCGGCGGTTACACGGTCAGTCGTCAGGCGCCGCCGACCACCGCGCAGTCGTTAGCTGTGATCGAGGGCAAACCGCTGCAGGAGCTACTGTTACGTACGCTCAATTACTCGAACAACTTCATGGCCGACACGCTGGCGTTGGATCTGACCTCCGGCACGCAGCAAAATCTGCCGGATGCCGGCCGGGAGCTGGAGCGTTTCGCCGCCGGTCTGCCGGGGCATAGCGCGGTAACCCTGCGCAGCGGTAGCGGCTTGACGCCGGAAAATCGTGTCTCGGCGCAGAGCGTCAATGCGCTGCTCGATGCGATGTACGGACGCGCATCGCTGTTCCCCACCTTCGTCGCGGGTATGCAGGTTCCCACCAACGGGCCGATGCACTTCATTCGTCGCGGCAGTCAGACCTTTCAGGATCACGTGATGCTCAAGACGGGCACGCTCAACGAGCCGGTGACCGTGCGTGCCATTGCGGGTTACTTTCGCACCGAAAGCGGGCGCTGGGGCAGCTTTGCCATACTCGTCAATGGTACCGGGTCGACGCCATATCTCTCCTGGCGGGAGACGTTGCCGATGGTCTCAGACGATCTGACCGCAATGATCGAACGTCACTAGCGTTCTCGACCGAATCCGGGCGATCAGCGTTGTCTCCCTGATCGCCCTTGCGCAAGATCGAGTTGCGCTTTCACCCGCTCATAGAGGACGCCAACGTGCCGTCATGCATTCCTTCATTAACCGCATTGACTGTCGCCACCGCCATGGCCGTTTCCGGCTGTGCCACGAGTCCCGACGTCACCACGCAAACTGCCGACGAGGCCCTGGTCGGCACCTACTGGAAACTGATGTTGCTCGATGGAAAGCCGGTGACCGTGGCGGACGACCGACGTGAAGCGCATCTGGTTCTCGATGAGGACGGGCGCGTTTCCGGGTCGACCGGATGCAATCGGTTGATGGGTAGCTATCGTCTACAGGGCGATACGCTGACTTTCTCCCAGCTCGCCTCGACCCGCATGGCATGTCCGGGTGATATGGCGAAACTGGAACAGGCGTGGTTGGCGATGCTTTCCGAGACGGCACATTATTCCATCGAGGGTCAGTCTCTCATCCTGGAAGATGCTGACGATCAAGCGTTGGCCGAGCTCAAGGCCAACGCGCTGTATTAAACTATGCGCAAGCCGCCAACCTGGCGACTCCGAACTGACTATGAGAAACGAACCTTGACCCTGATCGAGTGCGAGTTCGGCCGACATGGTGATGCCGTGCTGGCGATCTTCAACGATGCCATTCTCAATACCACCGCACTCTACGAGTATCAGCCGCGTACCGCGGCGTTCGTCGAGGGCTGGTTTCTGGCCAAACGCGACGGGAATTATCCCGTCATCGGCATGCGCGACGACGACAGCGGCCAATTGATGGGTTTCGCCAGCTATGGCCCGTTTCGTCCTCATGCCGCCTACCGCTACAGCGTCGAGCACTCGGTCTACGTGGATGGCGAGTTTCGTCAGCGCGGCGTTGCCAAGCAGTTGATGACGGCACTGATCGAACGCGCCGAAGCCCAGCAGTATCACACCCTGATCGGCGGTATCGACGCGTCCAACGCGCCGAGTATCGCGCTGCACGAGCAGTTAGGCTTCACTCACGCGGGCACTATTCGTCAGGCCGCCTACAAGTTCGATCGCTGGCTTGACCTGGCGTTCTACCAGCGCGTGTTGTCGATGCCGGCGAATCCCGGCGTAGACTGACGCTCAGGGCGTTTCGCCGCCGCTCTGATCCGATGGCGCGTGCGCGGCATCCTCGTTGTCGGCGCTCTCGTTGATCGCATCTGTCGGCGTGCTGGGCAACGCGTCGGACCCGATTGCCAGCTTATCGGCATCGGTGATGTAGATTTCCTGGCTGCTGCGCTGGAATAGACAGAGTTCCTGGCCGGCCTGACCGTTCATGTGATCCTGAGGATAGTGACCCTGGATCAGCAGCGCCGTCATTCCAGCCTCGTCGTCGAACAGCACCGGTTCGCCTGCCGGTGCGGCATCGGGGAACTGGCTGGCCTGCTGGCACTGCTCGATGACGGTGCGGTCGTGCTCTGCCCATGCGGCATCGCTGGAGGCGTTGGCGGAACCGGCCAGCGCGAACAGCGCCGCGGCAAGAGAGATAGGGAGTGGATGCAGGTTAGTACGGCGCATGGAAACATTCCTTGTTGCCGGTTGATAGGGCGGCGATCGTCGCTCTCAGAATGGCGGGTTCACGCTCGCATAATCGCGTAGCATTTTTCACGGGCTATCGTGGCCTGTCGCTGGAGTATAGACACCGTATGGCACTCCCCGTTGCATTGCTGTTTCTGGCCGTGGTGTTCTCGACCTCGGTGTTATCCGGCGTTTTCGGCATGGCCGGCGGATTGGTCCTGTTGGGCTTTCTGCTTGCCTGGCTGCCGGCGGCAACGGCGATCGCGGTCCACGGCGTGATCCAGCTCACCGCCAACGCATCGCGGGCGTGGCTGTCGCGCCAGTTCATCGCCTGGCGGATCGTCGGCATGATCGCCTGCGGCGTATTGATCGCGGCGGCGATGCTGATGTTGGTGCGTTATTCACCTAGCGAGACGGTGGTGCTGATCGTGCTGGGCTTGATGCCGGTGATGGTGTGGATTCCCAAGCGCTGGTTCCACTTCGATGTCTCGCGGCCCGGACATGCGGTCATGTGCGGCATCGTTTCCGGTGGTTTGACCATCGCCGTCGGGGTGTCCGGGCCTACCATCGATATCGGCTTCATCCGCACCCAGCTCGACCGGCGCACCGTGGTAGCCACCAAGGCGACCATTCAGGTCATTGCGCATACGCTCAAGATCCTCTTCTACTGGCAGGCGGCAATGGCGATGGACAGCGGCCAATGGGGTTGGATCGCATTGGCGATTCCCTTTGCGTTTTTGGGAACGCGCACCGGCAATCTGGTTCTGTCTCGGCTGACGGATGCTGGCTTCCGCTACTGGACGCGCTGGATCGTCACCGTGGTCGGCGGGTATTACCTGATTCGCGGTTTGATGGGGCTTTTCGGCTAGATTCTCTCCAAGAAGTGGCCCCTAGCCACGGGACGGACTGACGCCGAAATAGCGCTTGTACTCGCGACTGAACTGCGACGTGCTGCGATAACCGACATCGGTAGCCGCACGTGCGACATTGACGCGCTGCTGGCCTAGTAGGACCCGGGCTCGGAGCAGCCGCAGACGCTTGAGATACTGCCCCGGCGAGAGCTGGGTCACACGCTTGAAGTGATGATGAAAGTGCGAGGCGCTCATGTTGGCGCGCTCGGCGAGCGTCTCCACCGTCAACGGCAGGGCGAAATGGCGATGGAGATAGTTCAGCGATTCGGCGATGCGCGCGTAATGACCATGCTGTTGCACCAGTTGGCGCAGCGACTGGCCCTGCGGGCCGTTGAGCACGGCAAACAACACTTCGCGCACTCGACCCGTGCCTAGAGCGTGGCTGGCATGTTCATCCTGCAGACACAGCGCCAGGCGTTGCACCGCTTCCGCCACGGGAGCATCGAGTGCGACTGCCGCCATCGGCTCGGGAGAGCCGCGGTCGATAGCGGTTGGCGCGGGCAGATGATGCACCAGCTCGCTCAGCGTCAACGGGTCCACGCCAATGGAAAGGCCAAGCAATGGCGCATCGGGGCGGGCAAGCGTCTCGCACTCGAACGGCAGCGGCATCGCCTGCACCAGATAGTTGCCGGGACCATAGTGAATGATCCGATCACCCAGATAGCCGATCTTGTCGCCCTGAGCGATGAAGAACAGCCCCGGTTCATAGATCAACGGCATACGCGGATGGCTGCATCCCGAGGCGATGAGTTTGACGCCGTCGATGGCCGTATCGGAGAAGCCGTCGGCCGCGACCAGCGGCGCCAGTGTTCGCGCCAGTCGCGACGCCCAGGACTCGCTCGTATTCGAAGAGCCGAGTGTCGAGCTCGGAAGACCACGATGCGGTCGAGACGGTTCAGGGAGACGATCGAGCATGATGACCTCACGCTGATGAAGATAAACAAACTCAGCGCATTGTGCATGAGTCTGACTGAATAGGGGTAATAGCCTCTCGAGTTCAAGAGGATCGAGCAGATGTTGCAGAGGAAACGGCATGGCTGTCGGGTGAGTTGTCGACCACACTAGGCGCACGATCCATTCATTCACCCATCCTTCATGGAAAGCCATCTATATGACACAGGCTACTGCTACCCCCGCCAAGGGCTACGCCGCGCATTCAGCCACCACACCGCTGGCGCCATGGGACTTCGAGCGTCGCGCACCGCGGCCGGACGATGTCTCGATCGAGATCCTCTACTGTGGTGTCTGTCATAGCGATCTTCACTTCGCGCGCGACGACTGGGGCATGGCCTCCTACCCGGTGGTGCCGGGTCACGAGATCGTGGGTCGCGTCACTGCCGTGGGCAACGATGTCAGCCAGTACCAGGTCGGCGATCTGGTTGGCGTCGGCTGCATGGTCGATTCCTGCCGTCAGTGCCAAGCCTGCAACGACGGCCTCGAGAACTACTGCGCCGAAGGTTTCGTGATGACCTACGGCAGCCCCGACAAGCATGACGGCACGCTGACGCAGGGCGGCTATTCCGACAAGGTCGTGGTCAGCGAGCGCTTCGTCGTGCGCATGCCTGACGGCATCGATCTCAAGTCCGCGGCGCCGATTCTATGTGCGGGTATCACCACCTATTCACCGCTGAAGCACTATGGCGTCAAGCCGGGCGACAAGGTCGGCATCATCGGTATGGGTGGTCTCGGTCACATGGGCGTCAAGCTCGCCAAGGCGCTGGGTGCCGAAGTGACGCTATTCACCCGTTCCGAATCCAAGAAGGCCGAGGCGACGAAGCAGGGCGCCGACCATGTGGTGATCTCGACCAATGAAGACGAGATGGGCGCGATCACCGAAACCTTCGACTTCATGCTCGATACGGTGCCGGTGCAGCACGATATCAACCCGTATCTCAACGCTCTGAAACCGGACGGCACCCACATACTGGTCGGACTGCTCGAACCGCTCGATCCGGCGGTCTCCGGCGCCAATTTGGTATTCCGTCGTCGCGTGCTGGCCGGCTCGCTGATCGGTGGCATGCCGGAAACCCAGGAAGTGCTCGACTTCTGCGCCGACAACGGCATCACCTGCGATGTCGAGATGATCAATATCGATCAGATCAACGAAGCCTGGGATCGCATGCAGAAGGGCGACGTGAAGTATCGCTTCGTGATCGATATGGCGTCGATCAAGGACGCCTGATAGCGAGAGCTACACTAGCGCCGGCTTCGGGGCGCTGTGGACAGTAGCTTCGAGCTTCGAGCTTCGAGCTTCGAGCTTCGAGCTTCGAGCTTCGAGCTTCGAGCTTCGAGCTTCGAACGAAGAACGCCAGCGACGATGTCGCTGGCGTTCTTCGTTCCACACCCACGCTGTTTTTCGCGGCTCGCGGCTCGCGGCTCGCGGCTCGCGGCTCGCGGCTCGCGGCTCGCGGCTCGCGGCTCAAGACTGAACCCTGACCAGCCCCTCCTGCGCCGTCGATGCGACCAGGCGGCCTTCGCGGTCGTAGAAGCTGCCGCGGGCGAAACCGCGCGCGCCGCCCGCCCAGGGGCTCTCCATTACGTACAGCAGCCACTCGTCGATTTTCGGGTCCTGATGAATCCACAGCGCATGATCGAGGCTGGCAATCCGCAGACGCGGGTCGCCGAATTCCACATCATGCGCCAGCAGTGAGGTCAGCAGCAGATTGAAATCGGAGCTGTACGCAAGCAGGTAGCGATGCAGCGCCGGGTCGTCCGGCATGCCATTGCCTTGTATAGTCCCGCCGCCCATACGGAACCAGATCATCCGCGAGGGCGGGCAGTCATGGCGCTCTTCGACCGTGATGAATTCGACCGGATGCCCGTGGAAGCGTTGATGAACCGCCTTGCCCTCGGCAAGCAGCGCTTCTGGCGTCGGCACCTCGGGCACCATGGGCTGGTGGCTCAGACCGTGTTCACGTCCTTGGAAAGACGCACTGCAGAAGAAGATCGGCTTGCCTTTCTGAATCGCCGTGACCCGCCGCGTGGTGAAACTGCCGCCGTCGCGAACGCGGTCGACGGAATAGATCACCGGTAGCTGGGCATCGCCGGGGCGCAGAAAATAGCCATGCAGCGAGTGCAGATAACGGTCTTCGTTCACCGTGCGAGTGGCGGCGGCCGCGGCTTGCCCCAGCGCTTGCCCACCGAAGAGTTGCGGTAGCCCCAGATCCTGGCTCTGGCCGCGGAACAGGTTCTCTTCCAGCGCTTCCAGGCCAAGAAGCTGGATAAGGTCATTCAGCGCTTGTGTCATTCGGGTATCCTTGATGGCGCGTCAATAAAAGCTTTTCGAATCAGGCTTGCCATGAGTATATCCTGCTCGACGATGGCTCGCCGCGACGCCTGGTGCGGTAATACGGGACGATCATGATACGCAGCGATGAATTCTACATGCACCGTGCGCTGGAACAGGCACAACTGGCATTCGAGAGCGGAGAGGTACCGGTCGGCGCCGTGGTGGTCGATACCGAGGGCGGGGTGATCGGCATCGGCTACAACTGTCCGGTTAGCGGACGGGATCCGACCGCCCATGCCGAAATTCGGGCGTTGCGTAGCGCGGCGCTGACGCTGGAAAACTACCGGCTGGATGATTGCTCACTGTTCGTCACGCTGGAACCTTGCCTGATGTGCACGGGCGCGATCATCCACGCTCGCATTCGGCGGATCGTCTATGCCACCGCCGAACCCAAGGGTGGCATGGTCGAATCCCGTGCCAATCTCTTCGCTCAGCCATGGTTCAACCATCGTGTCGAGACCGATGGCGGCGTGCTTGCGGCCCCGGCCAGGCGGCTACTCCAGCAATTCTTCCGAGAACGTCGTCAGCGCGACCCGTTGTCGTGATCTTCGCCTGAATCTGAAGAGGATCTTCGGTCTGGACCTGAGGAGCTTGCTCAGATGGCCTCGGCGAGAACGACACGATTGCGCCCGCCCTGCTTCGCGCGGTACAGGGAATCGTCAGCGGCCTGGAATATCCGATCGCGATGCAGCGGAAGCGCCTCGGTGATGCTGACCCCGATGCTCAGCGTGACCGGCTCGTCGCCGGGCAGAACGAGGCCGCTTTCGGAAACCGCTCGACGCAATACTTCGGCGATCTCTCCGGCGGTCTGTCGATCGCAATGGGGCAGACAGGCCACGAACTCTTCGCCGCCGTAGCGAGCGAACATGCCTCCCGCGCGCTCTACCGGCAGACGGCAGCGTTGAGCGATCGTCCTGAGATAGCGATCGCCTTCCAGATGTCCGAAGTGGTCGTTGACGCTTTTGAAGTGATCGAGATCGCAGATCAACAACGCCAGTGGCAGCGGGTCTCGGTAGTCGTCCATCCAGCGCAGCAGCTCGCGTCGATTGGGAAGCTGGGTCAACTCGTCGTGTCTGGCGATCCATTCGATTTCCTGCTGAAGCCGCTCGCGCTCCTTTATCTCTTCGCGCAGCGAAACATTGGCTTGACTGGCCAGGCGGTGTTGGTACTTCAAGCGGCGATAGATGTAGAACACGATGTGCAGAAGATAAGCGAGCAGAATGCCGAAAATCAGCGTGATTTCGGGGAGTCTGTCGTGGTTTGCCTGTAACCACTGGAGAGACGGCCGCACGCTGAGCGTCAGCCGATCGGTGCCCAAGGCTACCGTCTGTTGGTAGCGCCAGTTGGAGAGATTGCCCAGCGGACCATAGTGAAAGTAGAGCTGATCGTTACCGCTGAGCGTGACGGCTCGATCCTGATTGTCAGTCTGCGCGAGCAATGAATTGAGCAGTTTATCGACGCTGACCACCATTCCCACGGCGCCGCGTAGCGTGCCATCGACGACGTCACGCACCGGCAGATAGCTGATGACGCCTCGCCCACCCTGAATGAAGTCGACGATACCGGTCTGGCCCTCGATGCCGTAGACCAGCGGCCGCTCCAGCGCGTCCCGACTCTGGGAGTCCGTCGCGTAGAGATTGACGCCAAGCACGGACTGATTACCGCGCAAGGGGTAGACCCGGATCACGGTGCCATCGAGATCGATGAAGGCGATGTTGCGGAAGTAGCCGAAGTCGTCGTGATAGAGCTTGGCCTGCTGCTCCCACTCTGAGCGAGTGGGGACGTGCCCGAGCATGTTCCAGAAGCTGGTAAAGCGTCGTATCGCCTTGAGATGAGACGCCGTTTCCGAAGCCAGCATGGTGGCGATGTTGTTGCCTTCGCTGGCGGTGAGGTCGTAAAGACGCCGGTTGTCGGTCTGACGCTGTTCCTGCCAGCTGACCATGGCCAATAACGCAATCAACCCACCGACGGTTAGCGGCGGCAGAACTTGCCGCCAGTAGCGTCGGATCGTAGGAAGTAGCGGTAGACATTGAGCGATCCAGAAAAGCCACAATGCCGTCAAGATCGGTAAGGGCACACCGGTCATGTTCGAGGCGTATTCCGGTGGCGCAGTCAGCGAGCGATAACTGAGCCAAATGCCGCCCATGGTGACCAGCAGCAAGAGAATCGGCGAGCCGAGGCCCAGACGCGACAGCAGCAGAACGTTGAGGATCAGTCCGAAGACCATGCACAGCGCGAGGATGGGAGGGCGGCTGCGAAAGAGCTCCCAGTTGCCTGGAAGATAATCGAGCCAGTGTTGCCAGACGTCGACACTCAGCCAGTCCTCACCGATCAGAAAGCTGGCGATGATAGCCAGGGTCAGTATCCCGGCGGGAATCAACAGCCAGCGGCTGGTCCGGTGCCATTGATGAATGTCGGCGACCTGACCTAGCCACAGCACACCCAGCAGTATCATCAATACCCAACGCTGGCCCGGTTCGTCGCCTGACCAGATGGCAAGCAGCAAAATCGGGAGCGCTAGATACAGCGACAGACGGGACACCACCATAGCCATAGACGTTATGGTTCTCCACCGCGACCGCCAACGACAGCCCAACGACCATTCACAACAACTCAACGCCAGCCTGGCTACAGCAGCGGGGCGACGGTCTCAAGAGGCGTAGTGCTCCCATCGAATGTGCGCGCGCCTAGCTGATCGAACTGCTGCTGGCTGCGATTGACGTACTTGAGTATCTCGTAATAACGGCGCACGTTACGTACGTAGATTACCGGTTCCCCGCCACGAGCGTAACCGTAGTTTACCTGAGAATACCACTCGCGCTTTTGCAGCAACGGCAGTGACTGGCGGACGTCGGCCCAGCTCTCGGGATCGCCGCCGCGCAAACGTGCGATGTCCTGGGCGTCGAACAGATGACCCAGACCCACGTTGTAGGCGGCAAGCGCCATCCAGGTTCGGTCCGGCTCGGGAATGCCTTCGCCGAGGCGCTGTTTGACTTGAAGCAGGTATCGGGCGCCGCCATCGACACTCTGGCGCGGGTCCAGGCGGTTATCGATGCCCACTTCTTCGGCGGTTGGCCGGGTCAGCATCATCAGGCCGCGCACGCCGGTTGGCGACTCGGCATCGGGCTTCCAGTGCGACTCTTGAAAGCCCAGTGCCGCCAGCAGGCGCCAGTCCAGACCGGTATCCCGCGCCGCTTCCTTGAAGTACGGCACGAAGCGCGGCAAACGCGTCTTGACGTGATGGATGAATAACCGAGCGCCGACATACTCGAGATAGTCGTCATGCCCAAAATAGCATCTCGTCAGTTCGTCCAGATTACCGCTGCGCCGCTGGGCTTCCAGAAAGTCGTTGGCGGCTCTGAGCAGATCGATCGGCTGATCGGCCGCAAAGGCCCAGGCCAGGCTCAATGGCTTGCCCAGCGGAAAGCCACGCTCGACGTTGGGGAAGAACAAGCGATTGAGCTTGAACTGATGCGTGTAGATGACGGCGGCGTCGAGATCGTCGCGCTCGACCATCTCCATCAGATCGGCAATGGTCAGCCCATCCGCTTCGCGCCAGCCTAGGCCGGGGAGATTCTGCTGCTGCGTGTGCAGCGCCTCGGCATTACCGGAATCGGCAATGACGCCGATGCGCAGCCCGACGAGGTCGTCCAGCGTGCGCACCGGCGGCAGCCCGCGGCGATAGACCACCAGCGGTTGCAACGTCAGGATCGGTTCGCTGTAGCGAATGCCCGGTTGACTCAGGTCCAGAGACAATGCCGCGGCGGCCATGTCTGCCTTGCCACTTCGCACGTCGTCGAGGATGCCGTCGATATGGGTATCATTATTGATGGCCAGGCTGACGCCGAGCGAATGAGCGAAACGGCGCATCAGTTCGTATTCGAATCCGGTCGGCCCATGTCCTCCTGCATAGAAGGTGATGGGACCATTTCGAGTCGCGACCTGCAGGAAATCGCGCTTTCGAATCGGATCGAGACCGTCGCTATAGCGCAGCGCCAACTGAGCGGGGCAGAGAAGAGTCGCCAGCGTCAGCAGCACCGTCAGCGCGAGTCGCAGACGTGTCAGGAGCTTGGGCATGCAGTGGGATCGGTGATAGCGTGACGACACACCATAGCCGGGCACCGTCTCGCTGTCATCTATTGGCGAGTGGCTGTGCGCTGCGGACCGGCATCAGGCACGCTTTGTTCGGCGTGACAGCGTTTACATGACGTTGGCACCATTTTACCTATCCTTTCGCTGCGAATTTCGCGCATCGGGTCACGGCGGACGCGTTAGCTTAGCGAGCATCGTCGCTTTCCAGTATCATGTCGCCCTGATCCGGCATCGCTGCCCCGTCTCGCAAAAGACACACGCGATCCTCGACCGTCCTGGAGGCTTTACACGCCATGCTCGAATTGCAAGGCGCTCCCGCGCTATCTGCATTCCGTCACGCCAAAATGCTCGCCGATCTTCGCGCTGTCGCTCCCGAGGTCGATTCTTTCAAGGCGCATTACGTTCATTTCGTCGACCACCATGACGAGCTCGACGACGAAGCGCGCCAGGTACTGGATCAGCTGCTGGACTATGGCATCGAAAACTACGGCATTGAAAACAGAGGCACCGAACCCGATCGGGACGCACCGCCCGAGGGTCATCTGTTTCTGGTCGTACCGCGTATCGGCACGATCTCACCGTGGTCGTCCAAGGCCACCGATATCGCTCACAATTGCGGGCTCGAACAGGTCGCGCGCATCGAGCGGGGCATTGCCTATCGCGTAACGCTGAAGAGTGCGCCGACCGCTGAGGCCTACGACGTCATGGTTTCGCGTCTGCACGACCGCATGACCGAAACCGTTCTGTTCGATTCGAGCGATGCGGCCAAGCTGTTCTCGCATCATCAACCGACGCCGTTGGCGACAGTGAACGTGCTCGGAGGTGGGCGTCCGGCGCTGGCGGAGGCCAATGCCGAGCTGGGGCTGGCACTCGCCGACGACGAGATCGATTATCTGGTCGATGCCTTCCAGGAACTGGGCCGTAACCCGACCGACGTCGAGTTGATGATGTTCGCCCAGGCCAACTCCGAACATTGCCGTCACAAGATCTTCAACGCCGACTGGGTCATCGACGGCGAGCCGCAGACTCATTCGCTGTTCAAGATGATCAAGAACACCTTCGAGCAGTCCGGCGACAAGGTGCTCTCGGCTTACAGCGACAACGCGGCGATCATCGAAGGGCCGACGGCGGGGCGCTTCTTCCCCTCGCCGCAGAACCAGGTCTACGGCGCGACCCAGGAGCCGATCCACATTCTGATGAAGGTGGAAACCCACAACCATCCGACCGCGATCGCCCCGCATCCGGGCGCGGCCACCGGCGCCGGCGGCGAGATCCGAGACGAAGGCGCCACCGGACGTGGCGGCAAGCCCAAGGCCGGACTCACCGGTTTCACCGTCTCCAATCTGCGGATTCCCGAATTCGTGCAGCCGTGGGAGGCCTTCGACTACGGCAAGCCGGAACGGATCCAGTCGGCGCTCGACATCATGCTCGAAGGGCCGATCGGCGGCGCGGCGTTCAACAACGAGTTCGGCCGACCCAACCTCAACGGCTTCTTCCGTACTTTCGAGCTCGACGCGGTCGGCGCCGGCGGCATCGAACGCCGCGGCTATCACAAGCCGGTGATGCTGGCGGGCGGCTATGGCAACGTCCGCGACGGCCACGTGCTCAAGGGCGAGATTCCGGTCGGCGCCAAACTGATCGTGATGGGCGGCCCGGCGATGCTGATCGGCCTGGGCGGCGGTGCCGCTTCCTCGATGGCGTCCGGGTCCTCGAGTGAAGATCTCGATTTTGCCTCGGTACAGCGTGACAACCCCGAGATCGAGCGCCGCGCTCAGGAAGTGATCGACCGCTGCTGGGCGCTGGGTGACGACAACCCCATCGCCTTCATCCACGACGTCGGCGCCGGTGGTCTCTCCAACGCGCTGCCGGAGCTGGTCAAGGACGGCGGTCGCGGCGGTCTGTTCGACCTGCGCGCGGTGCCCAACGTCGAGCCGGGCATGAGCCCGCTGGAAATCTGGTGCAACGAGGCTCAGGAGCGCTATGTGCTGGCGGTTTCGCCGGCCCAACTCGACGCCTTCGATGCGCTGTGTGTGCGTGAGCGCTGCCCTTACGCCGTCGTCGGCGAGGCGACCGAAGCGCATCATCTGGCCGTGCGCGACGGGCATTTCGAGGCGGAGGCGGATCCGGTCGATCTGCCGATGAGCGTGCTGTTTGGCAAGCCGCCCAAGATGCAGCGCAGCTTCGAGCGTCACACGCTCAACCTACCCGGTTTGGGGCTCGACAATCTCGATCTGCGTGAAGCGCTGGATCGCGTACTGCGCCTGCCCACGGTGGCGTCCAAGAGCTTTTTGATCACCATCGGCGACCGCTCGATCACCGGGACGGTTGCCCGCGACCAGATGGTCGGTCCATGGCAGGTGCCGGTGGCCGACTGCGCGGTGACCACGTCGAGCTACGACACCCACGCCGGCGAAGCGATGGCGATGGGCGAGCGCCCGCCGGTGGCGTTGATCGATCCGGCAGCCAGCGCGCGTCTGGCCGTGGCCGAGGCGATCACCAACCTGGCCGCGGCACCGATCGAAAAGCTTTCCGACATCAAGCTCTCCGCCAACTGGATGAGCGCTGCCGATCACGTCGGTGAGAACCAGGCGCTGTACGACGCCGTCCACGCCGTCGGCATGGAGCTTTGTCCGGCGTTGGGTATCGCCGTGCCGGTGGGCAAGGACTCGATGTCCATGCGCACCGCCTGGCAGACGGATGAGGGTGATGACAAGAGCATTACTGCGCCGCTGACGCTGAATATCACCGGTTTCGCGCCGGTCACCGATGCGCTCAAGACGCTCACGCCACAGCTGCGGCTCGACCAGGACGAGAGCGATCTGATCCTGATCGATCTCGGCCGGGGTCAGAACCGTCTCGGCGGCTCGGCTCTGGCGCAGGTCTACGGCCAGGTCGGCAACGTCTGCCCGGACCTCGACGAGGCCGAGGATCTGGTGGCGTTCTTCAGCGTCATCCAGGGACTCAACGCCGACGGCAAGCTGCTCGCCTATCACGACCGCAGCGACGGCGGTTTGATCGTGACGCTACTGGAGATGGCCTTTGCCGGCCGCGGCGGGCTCGAGATCAAGCTCGACTGGCTCACCGACGACGCCGTCGGCGCGGTCGATGCGCTGTTCGCCGAAGAGCTGGGTGCCGTCATCCAGGTCAACCGCCAGGATACCGAGTTCGTGCTGGCGCAGTTCGCCGCTGCCGGCCTCGAGACCTGCGGCGTGATCGCCCGCCCGCGCTACGACGACCAGGTCCGCGTGACGCTGTTCGAGGAGCCGCTGCTGGAAACCACCCGGGCGATGACCCAGCGCACCTGGTCGGAAACCAGCTACCGCATGCAGGCGCTGCGCGACAACCCGGAGGCCGCCAAGAGCGAGTTCGACGGTTTGCTCAACCTGCGCGATCCGGGGCTGTCGGCCAGTCCGACCTTCGACGTCGACGAGGACATCGCCGCGCCCTACATCCATACCGGCGTGCGTCCTCGGGTGGCGATCCTGCGCGAGCAGGGCGTCAACGGTCATATGGAGATGGCGGCAGCCTTCGATCATGCCGGTTTCGAAGCGGTCGATGTCCACATGAGCGATATCCTCGCCGGGCGTATCACCCTCGACGACATGAAGGGCCTGGTCGGCTGCGGCGGCTTCTCCTACGGCGACGTGCTCGGCGCCGGCGGTGGCTGGGCCAAGTCGGCGCTGTTCAACGGCCGCGCTCGCGACCAGTTTGCGGCATTCTTTGCCCGCGAGGACACCTTCGGTCTCGGCGTCTGCAACGGCTGCCAAATGTTCTCGCAGCTGAAAGAGTTGATCCCCGGCGCCGAGCGCTGGCCGCGTTTCGTGCGCAACGGCTCAGAACAGTTCGAGGCGCGCGTGTCGATGGTGCAGGTCGAGGAGAGCCCGTCGATCCTGCTGGCCGGCATGGCCGGCTCGACCCTGCCGATCGCCGTCGCCCATGGCGAGGGGCAGGCGCTGTTCGAGGACAGCGGCCATCTGCGCAGCATGCAGACCAGCGGCCAGATCGCGATGCGCTACATCGACAACGAAGGCCAGGTCACGAGCCGTTATCCGGCCAACCCCAACGGCTCGCCGGCCGGCATCACGGGCCTGACCACGCCGAACGGTCGCGTCACCATCATGATGCCGCACCCCGAGCGCGTCGCCCGTGCAGTGACCAACTCTTGGCGTCCTTCCGAGTGGACGCAGGACGGCGCGTGGATGCGTATGTTCCGCAATGCGCGTGTCTGGGTCGATTGAGGTAAGGGGGGACTGACGCTCGATCTGGCGTGACGACGAAAGCCGGCTTGCCCTAGGTTCTATACCATGGGGCAAGCCGGTTTTTTTAGGTTCTTCGCAGATTAGCGTGAATTAGACAGGATAGAGAAACGGCGGTAAATCCAGATAAGCTGATGTTCACCACAAACCTCAGCCACTCACCGGGATACCGCCGTCACCATGAATGCTAGCGTCTG
>Ga0207878_100107_pt1 | contig 94088 bp, 81 predicted proteins | sample LinPmetageLP41_FD_184053 | JGI IMG/M metagenome (GOLD analysis project Ga0207878, IMG submission 184053) | Marine viral communities from the Pacific Ocean - LP-41 (SPAdes) | ecosystem: Environmental > Aquatic > Marine > Oceanic | place: Pacific Ocean | collected 2010-08-27 | reverse complement strand
CAAATCGACTTACGTACTATGCAAGGTGAAAAAGCAATAGATGTATCAACTCTGGCAACAGGAGTATACGCTGTGCAAATTACTAGTGAAAACGCAACCGTTGTAAAACGATTGATTAAAAAGTAATTTATTTCATTTAATTATTAAGTTAATTGAATCCCTCTTCAATAATTGAAGAGGGATTCTTTTTTAAGTAATATTGTTTAATTTTAAAATGTGAATGATCAAATAAAAAATTGTAGATTACTTTCAGAAAAACAAAAAGAATGAAATTAAAAATGCTAAAATATTATATAGGAGTATTTCTTATCACTAGTGTAATGACAAATTGCAGGGATACTAAAAAGGATGAAGAAGTTAAAATGCCTGTTGAAGCAGATGGTGGTATAGGTGATGGAGCTCCCTCATTAGATTCTGTGTTAGAACATCAAAAGCCTGCTATTTTTGACTCAACTTCAATAAATAAAAAAAATATAGACTCCTTAAAATCAAACTAATGTTTCCATGGCATCAATATATTATGGGTCTGTTATATATTTTAGCTGGCGTAAACCATTTTAGAAAACCTAAAATTTATGAACGAATAATGCCTCCTTACTTACCAGCAAAAAACACTTTGGTAATGCTAAGTGGTATTGCAGAAATGGTTCTAGGCTTTATGTTATTAAACACGGCAACTCAAACAATAGCCGCTTGGGGAATTATTCTTATGTTAATTGTATTTATTCCTGTGCATATTTTTATGCTTCAGGATGAAAAAGCAGGATTAAAGTTACCTAAGTGGGTTCTAATTTTACGAATTCCACTCCAATTTGTATTAATGTATTGGGCATATCAATATGTCTAAAATGAATTTATTTACTTCTGAAACAACTAAAAATTATACTGCTATAGATTTGCCTCATGCAGAAATATTATATGTACCCAGTTTTTTTACTTCTGAAGAAGCAGATACATATTTTAAGCATTTAAAAAAGGAAACTGAATGGCAAGAAGATGACATTAAAATTTTCGGAAAAGTATATAAACAGCCAAGATTAACAGCTTTGTATGGAAATTTAAATAAAAGCTATAGCTATTCTGGAATTACTATGTTTCCGAAGCCATTTACACCTATTTTAAAAGAGATTAAAACAAAAGTTGAAACATTTTGTAATGCTACTTTTACAACTGTACTACTCAACTTATACAGAGATGGAAAAGACAGTAATGGATGGCATAGTGATAATGAGAAAGAGCTAGGTATTAATCCAATTATTGCTTCTATTAGTTTTGGAGAAGAGAGAGATTTTCACTTTAGAAATATAGAAAATAAAAAATAAAATAAAACTCGCTCCTGGAAGTCTATTATTAATGAAAGGTGAAACACAACATTATTGGCAACACCAACTTCCAAAAACAAAAAAGAATATAGATGCTAGAATAAATCTAACATTTAGAACGATTATTTAAATTAAATTTTTAACCAAAAATATCATTTAATAAAGTGGCCAAGCGTATTCCGCCTTTTTGAAGTTGTCCTCTTACTACATTCACATACTCATACATATAATTATAACTCAAGTTTTCACCAACTTTGGTTTTACTATAAATATCTTGACATAATTCACGGCTTTCATACATCCAATCTATTACATTACCCGATTTAATATTATTTAATTCTTCACCAGACAACACATTGGTGTTTTCTGCTAATTCGGTATAAGACATATTATAAGAATCAATAATATTAGTATCCCAAACAGTATGTAAATTTGTACCCTCATCAAACCAACGAACTTGAAAATTATTAGCACCTCTGTCTTCAGCTAATCCAACATGCAAAGGTTGATGTAAATCACCTATAAAATGTACCAAAAGCTTTAAATAAAAAACCTTTTCTTCTTGAGTAGATTTTTCATTTTTTAAAATCTCAACACACGTATTAATGGCTACTATTATATCTCCTTTATCACTTTTAGGATGTTCTTCATATTTGCTGTTAAACGGAAAATTAACATAATGCCAAGGTCCAAATTCTCTGTATCTATCATCACTTTTAATCTCATCTGCATACGTAGAAACAAATGCTAATGATGCACCATTTAAGAGTTTATTAATTTCTATTTTAGCTTTTTTTGAAAGATGTTTTTGAGCAACTTCACCAACTACTCTGTGACCTGTAGCACCCCAATCTATAGTGTTTCCAATAATAATATTTGAACTAAAAAAAATAAATAAAACGTATATATAATATTTCATTTCAATAAGATTTATACAAAGATACTATTACCAAGAACAACTTAATATTAAAATTAGTTGGAATATTAAAATATTTAATATTATATTTGTTTAATATCATTTTAATATCACTTTAAACTAACTATATATGTCTAACGAAAAAACTATTGTACCTGCTAACGGCTACTTCATGCTGTTTGTTTTTTTTATTTTATTATTTGGTAGTATAGCTGCCATGATTGCCTTAAGAAACCCTTGGTTTATTGCTTTAATTATTTTGTCAATTTTTTTATTACCTGGTTTTGTATTGGTAAACCCAAATGGTTCTCGAGTATTATTGTTATTTGGTAAATATATTGGAACCATAAGAACTAACGGTCTATATTGGGTAAATCCATTATTTACTAAAACAAAAATCTCTTTAAGAGCTAGAAACTTTGACAGTGAACGATTAAAAGTAAATGACAAACTAGGAAATCCAATTATAATTAGCACCATTTTAGTTTGGCGTGTAAGAGATACGCACAAAGCTGCTTTTGACGTTGATAACTATGAAAACTTTGTGCGAATTCAGACCGATGCAGCTGTAAGAGAATTAGCTAGCAAATATCCCTACGATAATTTTGCAGACGAAGGGCTTGATGAAGATATTACTCTACGTTCTAGTATGACCGAAGTGAACGAAGCGTTAGAAAAAGAATTGGAAGAGCGACTTGCAATTGCTGGTATAGAAGTTTTAGAATCACGAATAGGGTATCTTGCTTATTCTAATGAAATTGCAAGCGCAATGCTTAAAAGACAACAAGCAACTGCAATAGTTGCAGCGAGACATAAAATTGTGGAAGGTGCTGTTAGTATGGTAGAAATGGCATTGAACGAACTTAGCAAAAAACAAATTGTAGACTTAGACGAAGACAAAAAAGCTGCTATGGTAAGCAATTTAATGGTCATATTGTGTAGTGATAAAGACGCTTCGCCTATTGTAAATGCAGGAACACTTAACACTTAATATGAAAGTATTTATTGAAGAACAAAAATTTGACCAATTGTGGTTTAAGCTAGTAATGTTATTTACTGCCTTAGTAATTATTGGATCTATTGTTTTATCCTATTCAGAATTACAAAATGATCCTACAGCATTATGGGTTAGTATTTTAGTGGCAATAATTTCCTTAATAATAATTATTACAGTTGGTTTTTTAATGAAGCTAACTACTAAAATTGATGAAAATGGAATTGAATATGCATTTTGGCCTATTCATTTAAAACCAAAACAAATAAATTGGAAAGAAATTAATGATTGTTATGTTAGAGAATATCGACCTATAACTGAGTTTGGAGGGTGGGGATACAGAATTAAATTTGGCCAAAATGGCAAGGCATTAAATGTTAAAGGCAATATTGGCATCCAAATTGTGTTTACAAATGGAAAAAAGCTACTTATTGGAACTCAAAAGAGTGAAGATGTAAAAAAAGTACTTGCTACTTACAAACACAAATTTTAATCGCTATGAAACTTAACTTATTATTCGTCCTATTTATTTGCTTCGGAATTACAAGCGCACAGAATAAAAAATACAATGCAAAAGACATTACAGTTTCTCCTTTTATAGATGGTACTATAATAATTCCTGAAAATTCTGAAAAAATTCCTCTTGTAATAATTATTGGAGATTCTGGACCAACAGACAGAAACGGAAATCAACAAATGATGGAAAACAATTCATTAAGGTATCTTTCCGAAGAACTTTTTGAAAATGGGATTGCTAGTTTTAGATACGATAAACGGATTGTAAAACAAATGAAGTCAAAAAATATAAATGAAAAAGACATTCGTTTTGATGATTTTATAAAAGATGCTATTACCGTTATTGAGTTTTTTAAAAAAGGTAATGCCTTTTCTGAGATTATAATTATTGGTCATGGACAGGGATCTCTAGTTGGAATGATTGCAGCCCAAGACCGCGTAGATAGATTTATTTCTATAGGAGGTGCAGGACAAGAAATTGACAAAGTAATAGTAGACCAATTAGAACAACAAGCTCCTGGCTTAAGAGCAAACGCTATAGAAGCTTTTACAGAATTAAGAGAAAATGGGAGCACTCAAAATTATAGTCCCGGTTTGGCATCTATATTTAGACCTGCAATACAACCATTTATTAGAAGTTGGATGCAATACAATCCTAAAGCCGAATTAGCAAAACTTGATATTCCAGTATTAATTATTAATGGAAATAAGGATCTTCAAGTTCAAATTAGCGAAGCAGAGTTATTACGAAAAGCAAAACCTGGAGCACAGTTTGAAATCATTGAAGACATGAACCATATTTTTAAGGAAATTAAAGGTAATGATACGGAGAACAGTAAATCTTATAATGAATATAAAACTCCTGTTATTCCTAGGTTAGTAGAAATTATAAGCACATTTATCAACCAATAATATGTCAAAGAAAAAAGCATTCGCACTTCGCGTAAATGAAGATATGATGAAAGCTATTGAAAAATGGGCTGCAGATGAATTTCGCAGCACTAACGGTCAAATAGAATGGATGCTAAACGAAACTCTTAAAAAAGCTGGAAGACACTCAAAAAAGAAAGATTAGAATAATTCAAGTTATTAAAAATTGAAACTAAGTTAGTTTTATACTTAAAAAAAAATAATTGTATTTTGCGTCAAAATAATCACAATGCAAGATACAGTTACCAATCTAATTAAAGATACAACTCCATTAATAACCAATGATACCATCGTTTTTGGGATATTAATGATTGCCTTAGGTTTTATATTCTTTACCTCTTCAAAAGAGGAAGGTTTTTGGAGTAAATTCTATAAAATAGTTCCTGCTTTATTTATTGCATATTTTATTCCTGCACTTTTAACAACATTTGGACTTATTGCTCCAGAGTGGACAACTGTTTCTGAAAACGGTGAGGCTATAAAAGGAGAATCTAACCTTTATTATATGTCTAGTCGTTATTTACTACCTGCTGCATTAGTATTAATGACCTTAAGTATAGATTTAAAAGCTGTATTTAATTTAGGTCCTAAAGCATTAATAATGTTTCTTGCTGGTACAGTTGGGATTATTTTAGGAGGACCTATTGCTGTATTAATTGTTGGAACAGTTTCTCCAGAAACTGTTGGCGGCGAAGGTGCAGATGCAGTATGGAGAGGTCTCTCAACCCTTGCGGGAAGTTGGATTGGAGGTGGTGCCAACCAAACAGCGATGCTGGAAATTTATGGTTACAACCAAAAACTTTATGGAGGGATGGTTTTTGTAGATATTGTAGTAGCTAATATCTGGATGGCTATAATTTTAATTGGAATTGGTAAATCTGCAAAAATTGATAAATGGCTTAAAGCAGACACTACTGCTATTGAAAATCTAAAAGAAAAAGTTTCTGTGTACTCTAAAAAAGTTGACCGCAACCCTACTCTATCAGATTTAATGATTCTAGGAGCTATTGCTTTTGGTACCGTAAGTTTTGCTCATTTTGGAGCCGATTATATTAGCGCTTTTTTTGAAGATTTTGTTAACGGATTACCTAAAGGGATAACTCGTAATATGTTTACTTTTTTAAATTCAGGCTTCTTTTGGATGATTACAATAACTACTATAATTGGAGTATTATTATCTTATACAAAAGCTAGAAGTTATGAAGGTGCTGGAGCTAGTAAGTTTGGTAGTGTTTTTATTTATATCCTTGTTGCTAGTATAGGTATGAAGATGGATTTAACCCTCATTTTCGAAAACAAAGGACTTATTGTGATTGGACTTGTATGGATGCTTATTCATGCGGTTTTATTAATAATAATTGCAAAACTAATTAGAGCTCCTTATTTCTTTTTGGCAGTAGGTAGTCAAGCAAATGTAGGTGGCGCAGCCTCTGCTCCTATTGTAGCAGCTGCATTTCATCCTTCACTTGCCACAGTAGGTGTATTATTAGCTGTGTTTGGATATGCTATTGGGACACTTGGCGCAGTTGCTTGTACTGTTTTAATGCAATTAGCTTCGGTGTCGTAGTTTTTTGAGAAAAAATATGCATCTTTGCGCCTCTTAAAATCAATCATTAAAATGAAGTATTTTCTTTCGGTTATTACACTGTTATTTTTAGTAGTAAGTTGTTCAAAAAGTGAAAACGAAATGACACTTTTAGGCCATGTAAAAGGACTTAAAAAAGGAACACTTATACTTCAAAAAATAGAAGATACTGCTTTAGTTTCAATAGATTCTGTTCAAGTAAATGGTGAATCTAATTTTAAATTTTCTTCAGAAATTGAAAGTCCAGAAGTTTATTATTTATATGTAAGATTAAAAGATGGCTCTTTACAAGACGAACGTATTGCTTTTTTTGCTGAACCCGGTGAAATAACTATAAATACATCTTTAACAAAATTTGCTACAGATGCTGTTATAACTGGATCTAAAAATCAAGAAAAGCTAAAAGAGTATGATAAATTAATACAACGTTATAGTGATAAAAACCTTCAGTTAATAGAACAAGGGTTAATTGCAAATCAAAAAGGCGAAGACTCGTTAACGTTTTCAATTTTAAGTCAACAAAAAAAGCTTATTGCGAATAAATATTTAGCAACTGTAAATTATGCAATTAATCATAAAGAATTTGAACTGGCACCTTATCTCGCTCTTACAGAAATTTATGATGCTAATATTAAATATTTAGATACGGTATATAATGCACTTACCCCAAAAATAAAAGACTCTAAATACGGTAAAGCATTAGAGTCTTATATTATAGATCGTAAAAAAGAAGGTATATAATTATAGATTGTTAATCTTATCGATTAATTTTCTTCCGCGTTCTTCAAGTTCTACATTGATAGATTTAAAATGTTTCTTTTTGTTTTCAACATTTTTTGCGTTTACTTTTTCAATTAATTCATCAAAAGTAACAATTGCTTCATCAATGATTCCTTCAGCTTTTTTATTGTCTTTATCTGGGTTGGTTAATTCCCAAATATAAACTGCCTCAATAATATCACCTAATACGTAATTAATATCTCTTTTTAAAATGCGTACGCTTGCCATAATTTATAAATTTTGTGCAAAAATACTACTTTAGTGTGTATCAAGGTATATATACCTCTAAAAATGTGGCGTTTTTTGTGTAAATTGCTAATCTAGTAGCATTTGCAGGAATTAAAACAGTTTCTCCCTTTTTTATTTTTTCTGAAATATCTCCAATTTCAATGATCCCCTCCCCTTCAATACACATATAGACAATAAAAGAATCTATATGAGAAAGGTCTCTATTAAAATTTTGAGTTAGTTGAATTTTATTTGTTATAAAATAGGGGTTATTACAAATTTCAACAAGTTTATTTGCTTTTTCTGAATACAACAATTTTGCATTATGCTTTTTATAATTTATTGCTTCAACAGCAAGGTCTGTGTGCAATTCCCTAAGTGTACCATCTGTATCGGGTCTATTCCAATCGTAAATTCGATATGTAATATCTGAAGTTTGTTGAATTTCGGCTAAAACTATTCCCGCACCAATAGCATGCACAGTACCAGGTTGTATAAAGTAAGCCTCTCCTGGAGTCACTTTTTCAGAATGTAATATGTTTATTAATTTATCTTCAGATAGTGATTTTAAATATTTGCCTTCATCCATTCTTTCATTGAATCCAAGGATTAAACGCGATTCTTTTTCTGAATCTAAAATATACCACATCTCTGTTTTTCCAAAAGAATTGTGCCTTTCTTTAGCTAATTTATCATTAGGATGTAATTGTACAGAAAGATCTTCGTGTGCATCTATAAATTTAAAAAGTAATGGAAATTTATTTCCAAATATTTTAAAAACTTTTTCGCCAACTAATTCAGCTTTATATATATCTATAATCTCAGTTAAAGATTTACCTTTTAAAACACCTTCACTAACTATAGAAATAGAGCCTTCTACTCCAGACAACTCCCAACTTTCACCTATTTTACTATTGGTTTCTTTTTTTAAAAATTTAGATAACTTATAACCTCCCCATACTTTTTCTTTAAATATGGGATTAAATTTGATGGGATATAACTTTGCTTTGTCTTTCAATTTAATTTTTGAAGCTGTTTTAATGCTTTATCAATATGAGGTTGTGCGTGTAATGATTCAAATTTATAAATAAGTTTTCCATTTTCATTAAAAACAAAGGTTTCTCTTCCTGGTAGAAGACCTAAAAGTTTAGATTTAACGCCAAATAGTTTTCTTACCTGATTCTTTGTGTCTGCCAATAATATAAACGGTAAGTTATATACTGTAGCAAATTTTTTATGTGATTGTTCATTATTGCTACTTATTCCTATTACTTTAGCTCCTGCTTCAACAAAATCTTCAAAACTATCTCTAAAGCTACAAGCTTCTTTAACACAACCTGGAGTAAAATTTTTTGGGTAAAAATAAATAACTATAGATTGTTTTCCCACAATACTTGAAGAATTAAACAAGCAATTATTTTGATCTTTTAAAGAAAACTGTGGCAAAACCTCACCTATTTTAATACTCATAATTAACCGCTATAAACTACAAAATTACGTGGAGTTTCATACAATTTTACTGAAATATCAAAAGAAGAATCTATGCGAGATCTCAACTTATTCCAAATTACAATTGCGATGTTTTCTACTGTGGGATTAAGATTTTTAAAGTCTGGCACCTCAAGGTTTAAATTTTTATGATCGAAAGGGTCTTCTATTTCTTCTTTAATAATATCCTTCAATATTTTTAAATCTATTAAAAAACCTGTTTCATCATTTATAGCGCCAGAAACACCCACTTCTAATTCGTAATTATGGCCATGATAATGAGGGTTACTACATTTTCCAAAAACTGCCAAATTTTTTTCATCACTCCATCCTTCTTTATATAAGCGATGTGCTGCATTAAAATGAGCTTTTCTATAGACTGTTAAACTCATATTGCTAAATGTTCTTGAAATTTGTTAAATATAATTTTAAACCAAGCAGTATATTGTTCTGGATGTTTATTTATATCCTCTTTAATTGCATCCATATGCATCCATTTCCACGAAGCAACTTCATCTTTATTTATAACAGGTGCATCATTATAAATCCCTACTAAAATATGATCAAACTCATGTTCGGTCAACCCATTATCAAAAGGAGCTTTATAAATAAAAGAAGTTGTTTCTTTTAATTTTGTAGTAAAACCCATCTCTTCTTGTAAACGTCTTTTACCCGCCTCAACATTGCTTTCTCCATCTCTTTGATGGCTACAACAGGTATTTGTCCATAAGCCTGGCGAATGATATTTTTTTAATGCTCTTTGTTGCAACATTAACTCATTTTCATCATTAAAAATAAAGACAGAAAATGCTCTATGCAATACAGCTTTTTCGTGTGCTTCTTGTTTGGGCATTAACCCAATCTTCTCGTCTTTTTCGTTGACAAGAATAACTTGTTCTTCAGTCATAGCAAATGCCTGTTTTTTTTTCAAAAGTACAAAATAGGAATAGGATTAAAAACAAAAAGCGTTCAATACAATGTATTGAACGCTTTTGTGAAATCTATTGGTTAGTTTAATTCTGAATAATAAACATAGATCGTCTATTAAGTTGATGTTCTTCTTCGGTACATTCTACTCCATCGGAACATTGATTAATTAATCTCTTTTCACCATATCCTTTAGCACTTAATCTACTTCTATTGATGCCCTTTTTAACCAACCAATTAAGGGTTGACTGGGCTCTTTTTTCAGAAAGCGACTCATTATAGCTAAAAGGTGCTCTAGAATCTGTATGAGATTCAATATGTATAATTAATTCTGGGTATTGACGCATTGCAGCTAATACCTTCGCCAATTCAATCTCTGCATCTGGACGAATATTATATCTATCAAAATCGAAATAGATAGGTTTTAATCTTACTTTACATCCTAGATCGTTTTCTGGACAATCTACTGATTTAAGAGGTAATGGCACATCTATAGTACTTGTTCTATTTGGAGTTTCAAGTATTTTTTCGTTAGGGTCATAATCCTTCTTTATAGCCCTAACAGAATATATTGATTCACATTCTACAGTAAAACTATATGCAGCATCTTCACCAACGGTCATACTATCTAAAAGCTTATTATTAGAATCTAATAATGTCACCACTGCACCAGGAAGTAGCTCTTTTGTTTCTTCATCAAAAACAGTTCCTATAAGTGTGATAGCACATACTTCTTGCACACGATATATCTCATCATCAATACTTCCTCTTTGTCCTTCTCGATTTGAAGATAAATATCCTATTCTTTTTTCTTCGTTAATAATAAAACCAAAATCATCTTGATTACTATTTGCAGGTTCTCCAAGATTAGTAACATCTCCTGCCATTCCTTGCTCATTGAGAGGTGTTACAAAAATATCGTATCCTCCTAATCCTGCTCTACCATCTGTAGAAAAATACAAATTATTTTCTTTACTTATAAAAGGAAATGATTCTCTAGCTTCGGTATTAATTGTTGGTCCCAAATTAACAGGAACTCCATAGGTTCCATCTTCTAATATATCAACATACCATAAATCTGACATTCCCAAAGAACCAGGCATATCTGAAGAGAAATAAAGTTTCTTTTCATCGGGGCTTAAAGCGGGATGCGCTACAGAGTATTCTTTACTATTAAAAGGTAATTCTACAATATTTGTCCAAAAATTGTCGCCGCTTTTAATCGCTTTATATAATTTTAAACGAATTGTTTTGTTACTATCTTTTCCTTTTTTACCATCTATAAAGTTATTTCTAGTGAAATAGATGGTACTTCCATCCTTAGTAAAACTTGCTGAAGATTCGTGATACGCAGTATTAATATCTCCACTAAGAGCTTGAGAATTTGAAAGTTTTCCTTCCTCATCCATATCTGCAACATAAAGGTCTAAAAATGGTTGATCTGTCCATTCAAAAACCTTAGACCCTTCGGTCATCTTAGAAGCAGATGCATATACTAGTTTATCCATGTAATAAGAAGGACCAAAATCTGAATATCCAGTATTTACACTAACTTTTTCTAATTCGTATCCTCTACGAACTAGTTCAATACTTTGTAAATATTCTGGATTATTTTCAAAATTTCTTAATATAATACCATCACCTCCTATAGAGGCATACTTTTTCATCATCTCATCAGACTCCTTATATTTACTAAGACTTTTTAGCGACTGTGCTGCTCTATAGTAATACTCTGGTTCTGTTTCTCCTGGGAATGTGTTTACTAATTTACTATACCATTTTGCAGCATTATCATAATCACTATTCCAATAGTATGTATCACCTAGTCTTTTATATATTTCTGCAGACTCATAACCATCTTCAACTACTTTTAAATAAATCTCGCGTGCATCTATATAAGCATACCGATCAAATTCTTTATTTGCTTTTTCTATTTTCTTTTTCTGTGAAAAAGAGACACTAGTATATAATAATACTAGTGTTAGAATTAATATTTTTTGTAAATATGTGTTCATTGCCCCAAGTTTTTATTTTTAGAAGAATCTAGGTGTTAATACTCTTTCAGGTTTCTTAAATACATCAAAACGTAGCATAATCTCGTAAGATCCATCACTAAACTCTTCTAGTTCTGTTGTTTGATAATCGTATCCAAAACCTATAAATAATGGATCTGAAACTTGAAAACCAACCATAGCACTAAATGCTGCACTCCATCTATACGCTGCTCCAATTGTAAATTTTTCGTTTATTAAGAAGTTTGCCGAAAAATCTGCTTGTAATGGTGAACCACTTACTACTTTACCTAAAAATGCAGGTTTAAATTTAAGATTATCGTTTAAATCAAAAACATAACCAGCTATTAAAAAATAATGCAATCTTTCTGAAGGAGTTGTTTCAACTGTTGCATTTGCAATACTATTTTCATCAAAATGTTTTGTGGTCAAAAAGTTTGGCACAGATAATCCTGCGTAGAATTTATCTGTATTATAGTATAAACCGGCTCCAATTTGTGGTTGTAATTTATTATCTACATTTCCGCTTTCAAATCTTGGATCTGGTGTGTCTGGATTAAGATTTAATTTATTAAAATCTACATCTAATATATCAAGACCCGCTTTTAATCCAAAAGATAATTCGGCGTTTTCGGATGTATTTATAGAATACGAGTAGTCTACATTAATATTGGATTCTGTTGCAGGTCCAATTTCATCTACAACAATAGATAGCCCCAGCCCCATGTTTTCAAGCACACCAATTGGCGAATCAACTGTAAAGGTTCCTGTTTTAGGAGCCCCATCAAGACCAACCCACTGTGTTCGTAACAATAAGCCAAAGCTTAAAGCATCACGTGACCCCGCATAGGCAGGATTCACTATCTGTGTATTATACATATACTGTGTATACTGTGGATCCTGTTGAGCATTACTTGAAAATGTGCCAAGTAAAATCAAAATTATGAGTGTTAAATAACTGTGTTTCATAGTTAAGTATTTTAATCCCGGGAGAGCAAGCTCTCCCGGATTTATTTTTTGATTTTCTATCTATTTAAATATAAGTATCCTGCATAACTACTTTGTCCTGGATTATCCTCTGGACTACTTCCAGGGAATGTTAGTACATAGTAGTAAGTACCTGTTGGTAAATCTTTGTCTTCTCTTACAGTTACCCTTCCTTCAGAAACTCCTGTAAAGACATTTTCTTTACCATTCGATCCACCATAACCATCGGTTTCGAAAACTAATACACCCCATCTGTTATAAATCTTAACATTGTTTATAGGGAAGTTCTCAATTCCTAAAATCTGGAAGTAATCGTGAGATCCATCTCCATTAGGGGTTACCCCGTTGAATATTTCAAAATCAAAACCTTGAACCCCTGGTAAAATTGTAACAGTAGGATCATCTGGGTTTCCATCTCCATTAGGATCTATATTTGTAGGATTATTAGGATCATCAGACAAGTCTGTTACAGGGTTGTTATTAATGTCGTATCCTGTAACTTCTGCTTGATTTACTACTTCACCTGCATCAATATCACCTTGAGTAATAGTGTATGTTCCTGTAAAAGTAGTTTCATCTACTTCTCCCGGTTCAAGAACCGCTATAGGACCACCATTAATAGTAACTCCTGGTAGAGCATCTTCTAGAGTGATGTTGTACAATGTTACATTTCCTGTATTTGTTACAAAGAATGCATATGTAATGGTTTCTCCTGGTTGTGATATGAAGTCTCCATTTTCATCATTAAACACCCCTGTTTTTTCAACAGCAATAGATGGATCTTGACAAAGAACAGTAACAGTAATATCATTTTCAAAATTACTATTATCATCAGATAAATCTGTTGCAACATCTCCGTTAGGTGCAAAACCTTCTGCAGTTGCTTGATTGTTAACAAATCCATTATCAACATCTGTTTGTGTAACAGTGTATATTGCTGAGAATGTTTCTGTATCAGAATCTCCAGCTAATAATGTTACAGGACCTCCAATTACAGTAACGATAGGATCTGTTACAGTTACATTTGTTAACGTAACGTTTCCTAAGTTAGTCACTACAAAGTCATACACTATAGTCTCACCTAAGTCAACACAACCGTTGTTGTTCTCATCTGTTGGTGTTCCTGTTTTTATTAGTGCAATTATAGGATCTTGACATAAGTCTGTAATTGTTGGATCATCCTCAAACTCACTATTATCATCAGACTCATCAGTTACAATGTCTCCTAGTAAAGTTGTACCAGTTATTGTAGCTTGATTTTCAACAAATCCATTGTTAATATCTGCTTGAGTTATAACATATGTTGCAGTAAATGATGTTCCGTCATTTGTTAAAGGAGCTAATGTTATTGGTCCTCCTTGAACATTTACAAGCGGGTCATTGATTGTAATATTTGTTAATGTTACAGTTCCTTGATTATATGCAGTAAATGCATAAGATATAGTCTCTTTAACATCAGCACAACCATCACCATTCTCATCATTAAATGTACCTACTTTTACTAAAGCTATTATAGCTGTTTGACAAAACTCAACTATTGTAGGATCATCTTCAGTAATTACAGCATCATCAGATAAATCTGTTACTGTTGTTCCAGAAGGTGTCTCACCTGTTGCTGTTGCTTGGTTTTCAAATAATCCAGCATCAATATCTGTTTGAGTAAGTATATACGTTGCAGTGAATGAAGTAGTATCTGTTGCTCCTACAGCTAATGATATTGGACCACCTACTACTGCTACTAATGGATCAGTAACCATAACATTTGTTAATGAAACGTTACCTGTATTAACAACTGTAAATGTATATTCAATTGCGTCTCCAGCTGTTGGACATCCTCCACCGTCTTCAATTAATAGACCTGTTTTAATAAGCGCAATACCACCATTTTGACACAACTCAGTAATTGTTGGATCATCTTCTATCGGGCTGTTATCATCAGATAGATCTGTTACTACTGTATTATCTGGTGCAGTACCTGATGCTTCAGCTTGATTAGAGAAGCTACCATTATCAATATCAATTTGTGTTATAGTGTAAGTTGCAGTAAACGTCGTAGCGTCTGATGTTCCAACTGCTAATGTAGCTAATGGCCCACCAATTACTGTAATTCCTATATCTGTAACTGTTACATCTGATAAAGTAACATTTCCTGTATTAATAACTGTAAATTCATAACTAATAGTTTCATCAACATCTGCACAACCATCTTGGTCTTCATCATTAAAAGTGCCAACTTTTATAAGTGCTATACTAGGACTCTGACATACAGTTACTACAGTTGGATCATTCTCTAATACACTTGTATCATCTGAAAGATCTGTTACTACTGTTGTATCTGGTGCAGTACCTTCGGCTGTTGCTTGGTTTGTTACTTGACCAGCATCTATATCAGCTTGTGTAATTGCATAGCTTGCAGTGTATACCCAAGTTTCTGTTACTTGTAAGATACCATCACCATCATCTCCAGATACCAATACTATTGGAACTACTGGGTTTGGTGTTTCTAATAGTGGATCGGTTACGCTAATATTCGATAAGCTTACGTTTCCTTCATTAGTTACTGTGAAAGTATAATCAAGAGTTTCTCCTGGATCTGAACAACCACTTTGGTTATCATCATTTAAAACACCTGTCTTTACAATTGCTATTACTGGACTCTGACATACAGTTACTACAGTTGGATCATTCTCTAATACACTTGTATCATCTGAAAGATCTGTTACTACTGTTGTATCTGGTGCAGTACCTTCGGCTGTTGCTTGGTTTGTTACTTGACCAGCATCTATATCAGCTTGTGTAATTGCATAGCTTGCAGTGTATACCCAAGTTTCTGTTACTTGTAAGATACCATCACCATCATCTCCAGATACCAATACTATTGGAACTACTGGGTTTGGTGTTTCTAATAGTGGATCGGTTACGCTAATATTCGATAAGCTTACGTTTCCTTCATTAGTTACTGTGAAAGTATAATCAAGAGTTTCTCCTGGATCTGAACAACCACTTTGGTTATCATCATTTAAAACACCTGTCTTTACAATTGCTATTACTGGACTCTGACATACAGTTATTACAGTTGGATCATTCTCTAATACACTTGTATCATCTGAAAGATCTGTTACTACTGTTCCATCTTCGTCTGCTGCTTCAACTGTTGCTTGGTTTGTTACTTGACCAGCATCTATATCAGCTTGTGTAATTGCATAGCTTGCAGTGTATATCCAAGTTTCTGTTTCTTGTAAAATACCATCACCATCATCTCCAGATACAAATACTATTGGAACTACTGGGTTTGGTGTTTCTAATAGTGGATCGGTTACACTTACGTTAAATAAATCAACATTTCCTTCATTAGTTACTGTGAAAGTATAGTCAAGAGTTTCTCCTGGATCTGAACAACCACTTTGGTTATCATCATTTAAAATACCCGTCTTAACAATTGCAATTGCTGGAGCTGGAGTTTCTTCAATTAAAATATAAACCGTTGCTTGATCTGTTGCTACAGGAGCTCCGTTATCAAAAATTGCATAAACAAATTGATCTGTTCCAGTAAATCCAGCATTAGGAGTATAAGTAAAATTACCATTAGCATCAATTGTAATAGAACCATTTGTAGGTCCACTAACTGGTGTTAAACCAATATCTACCAATTGAGTATTAGCTTCTGGGTCATTATCATTATCTAACACATTGCCAATTATAGACGTATTAATCTCTCCGTAATATGCATCATCGTTTGCAATTGTAATATTTCCATTATTAGGTATTACCTGTATTGTTACAGTTGCAGTATCACATAATGCAGGAGATCCGTTGTCACATATTGTATAGGTGAAAGAATCTTCACCTTCAAAATCAGTATTTGGAATATATGTATAAGTTCCATCAGGATTAACTACTACTGTACCATTTGAAGGTGGTGTATTTGCAGTCACTACAATTGGATCGTTGTCCGGGTCAAAATCATTAACTAATACAGTTCCATCTACTGGAGTATTAACTTCAGTAACATTAGTATCTGCATTAGCAACTGGTGGATCATTACCAATTACAGGATCATCTACTACTTCAATATATACAGTTGCGGTATCACATGCAATAGGATTACCAGCATCACAAATTTGATACTCAAAAGTATCTTCACCTATGTAGTTGTTATTTGGAGTATAAGTATAAGTTCCATCAGAATTAAATACTAATCCACCATTGTTAGGCCCTGTAATTAAAGTAAATACTTCATTTCCAATTGGTCCATCAAAATTATCATCATTAGTACCAACATCACCACTAACTGGTACGTTTACAAAAGTATTATTGATGTCATCTATTGCTAGAATATCATTGTTAGTTTCACCAATTGTAATATAAACTGTTGCCTCATCACATGCTTGTGGTAAACCTGTATCACAAAGACTATAAACGAAACTATCTGTTCCTGTAAAAGTTGGATCGTTTGGTACATAACTAAATGTTCCGTCAGGATTTAATATTACAGATCCATTTGTTGGTCCTACTACTGGAATAGTATTTACAATTTGATCATCCCCTTCTGGATCGCTATCATTATCACTTACGTTTCCTGTAATAGTAGCTCCTGGTGTACCGTTATAAGCATCATCATTCGCATATGTGTGATTTAATAATGGCCTACCATCAACAGTTATTGTTACGATTGTATCATCACATAATGATGGTGTTGCGTCATCACATATAGTATAAGGGAATGTATCTTCTCCTTCAAAATCTGTCGGTGGAGTATACGTAAAACTACCATCTGCATTTAATGTTACTGAACCCCCTTGCGAAGTTGTAAATGTTCCAGTGGTTGTTACAACAATTGTATCTCCGTCTGGATCAAAATCGTTAGGTAAAACATTGCCATCTACAGGAGTGTTCACTTCTGTTCCTGCTGTATCTGCATTTGCAACAGGAGGTTGATTTCCTGAATCACCTATTGGCAATACTTCGATAAATACCGTAGCAGTATCACTCGCTACTGGATTACCATCGTCCACAATACTGTATTGGAACGTATCTGGTCCTGAGTATCCTGTGGGTGGAGTGTACACATAACTTCCGTCTGCATTCATAACTACACTTCCCCCTTGGGTGGTAGCAATAACTCCTACTGTCGTTACTGTCTGCGTATCGCCCTCTGCATCCTCATCGTTAGTCAATACATTTCCACTTACAGCAATATCTGTAAAGGTATTGTTGATATCATTAACCGCATCAGTGCTGTTTGGTATTCCACCTATAGTGATAACTACTGTTGCTGTATCACACGCTTGTGGCGTTCCTGTATCACATACACTGTAAATAAAACTGTCTGTTCCTATAAACGTTGGATCGTTTGGCACATAAACGAAGCTTCCGTCAGGGTTCAATACCAATGAACCATTGGTTGGTCCTACTACTGGAGTAGTATTTACAATTTGGTCATCCCCTTCTGGATCGCTGTCATTATCACTTACGTTTCCTGTAATAGTAGCTCCTGGTGTACCGTTATAAGCATCATCATTCGCATACGTGTGGTTTACCAATGGACTACCATCTACTGTAATCGTTAAGATTGCACTGTCGGTAGCAATTGGGAACCCATCATCGGTAATACTATAAGTAAAGGTGTCTTCGCCTTCAAAATCTGTCGGTGGTGTATATGTAAAGCTACCATCTGCAGCTATCGTTATGCTTCCGCCTTCAGTAGTAGCAAAAGTACCTACTGTCGTTACTGTTTGGGTATCGCCTTCTGGATCAAAATCGTTTACCAATACATTACCATCTACAGGAGTGTTCACTTCTGTTCCTGCTGTATCTGCATTTGCAATGGTTATGTTTTGTCCGCCTATTGGCAATACTTCGATAAATACCGTAGCAGTATCACTCGCTACTGGATTACCATCGTCCACAATACTGTATTGGAACGTATCTGGTCCTGAGTATCCTGTGGGTGGAGTGTACACATAACTTCCGTCTGCATTCATAACTACACTTCCCCCTTGGGTGGTAGCAATAACTCCTACTGTCGTTACTGTCTGCGTATCGCCCTCTGCATCCTCATCGTTAGTCAATACATTTCCACTTACAGCAATATCTGTAAAGGTATTGTTGATATCATTAACCGCATCAGTACAGTTTTTAAGAATTGTTACTGTAATCTCTTTGGTACAACCATTAGAATCTATTGCACTTACTTGGTAAGTTCCAGCTTCTAAGTCACCAAATGTTCCTGATGATTGAAAAGCTCCACCATCTATATTGTATGAATATGGAGAAGTTCCACCTGTTGCAGCAACAGTTACAGATCCAAGTCCTGTACATACTATATTTGTTTGAGATGATATATTTAAAGTTAATGCTTCTGTTGGTTGCATTACAGTAGCACTGTTTGAAGTAGAACAGCCATTAGCATCTGTAATTACTACTGAGTAATTCCCTGCAGCTAAATTAACTAGATCCTCTGTAGTTTCTCCGTTTGGACTCCATAAAAATGTATATGGAGGAGTTCCACCCGTAACTGTTAAATCTAAAGAACCTGTACTATCCCCATAACATAATACATTATCTACAGCAATACCTGAGCTTAAAGCAGTTGGTTCGTTTACTGTAGCAGTAGATGTTGTTGTACAGAATGTCATTGTATCATATACAGTAACTGTATATGTTCCTGCAATTAATCCTGTAATAGTTTGTGTTGTTTGTCCACCAGGACTCCAAGAATATGTAAATGGTCCTAATCCTCCTGTAACGCTAACAGTAGCAGCACCATCATTACCTCCATTACAAGAAACATTTGTTGGTGTTGCATTTGCATCTAAGTCTCTACAACTTCCTTCATTAACAACTGCATTGGCAGTGGCAGTACAGCCATTTGCATCAGTAACTGTTACTGTATATGTTCCTTGGTCTAAACCTGTAATTGTTTGTGTTGTTTGTCCACCAGGGCTCCATAAAAAAGTATATGGGGGTGTTCCACCAGATGGATTTGCAGTAGCTGTTCCATCATTTGTAGTAGGACCTGTTTCATCTGTTGCTGTAGCAGTAACATTAACAGAAGATGAAGGTTCTGTAATAGTTACACTTTGCTGTACTGGCTGGCAAAGGGTTCCATCTATTGTAACACTAACAGTGTATACTCCAGCCCCTAAACCTGTAACAGTACTTGTTGTAACTCCAGCATCTACTTGAGAAGGTACAGTATTCCATGTAAATGTAAAGGTTGCACCTGGGTTTTGAGCAGAACTTGCACTTACCGTAGCGGCACCTGTCATTTCATTTTTACATAAAACATTTGTTTTACTATCAATATTAATAACTGCATCACAATTAGGTACACATGTTATTACTACACTTTGTTGTGCAGTACAACCATTAGCATCTGTTACTACCACTGAATGAGTAGTACCTCCAATTAATGCTCCAGGAAGATTGGTAGCAGTTTGAGTTGTTTGATTTCCAGCACTTGCACTCCATTGGTAGGTGTATGGTCCAACACCTCCAGATGGGGTCGCAGTAGCAGTTCCATTTTGACAAAGAGCTGTAGCTGAAGCATTAGTTTTTGTAATTTGAATGCTTATTGGCTCTGGCTGAGTTAAAGTTACACTTAAAGAATCTGTATTCCCTAATGAGTCTGAAACTTGAATATTATAAATACCTGCACTTAAGTTATTAAATGTAGGAGAACTTTGTGGTGCTCCACCATTAATAGTATATGAGTAAGGTGGTATTCCACCAGATGTGGTTACAGTAATTGATCCTGTACTTGCTCCATTACAAAGAATGTTTGTTTTAGAAACCAAAGAAAGGTTTACTTCTATTCCATCTACAAAATCGTTTCCACAGGTAGACTCAAGATTTATTACTCTAGTAATTAAATTATCGTTGGCACCATCCACATCCGAAATTGAAATATATCCCGCTGGATCATTCTCACGAATTTCATAAGTAACATCCACTAAAGCTTCTGGTATTACTGCTATAGCTTTATAATTACCACTTGAATTTGTTGTTACGGTTTGTGAGCTACCATCAGACCCTGTTACATCTACACTAACATTTGCCAATGGGTTTCCAGAATCGTCACTAACATTTCCGCAAATAACAGGATAAGTAATAAGTACCGAATTAGGATTGTTATATTCAGCACAACTCATTTTTAATGAATAATAGCGATCACTATTACCATCTAATTTTCCAATTCTGTAGTTTACTGAAGATTTATTTTCATAATAAGCACTAAAAGTATATTTAGGATCTAAAGAAACATCACCTCCTGGTGCTGTTGTTACTGTATTTGCAGTTCCTCGAACCACAGTAGCGGTTTGAAGTATATTAAGCGCAGTTACATTACTTACAAAATATGCATCTGGTAAATTAACTTCAGCATATTCTCTAGTAGAATCACCATCACCATCAATATCTAAAGGAGTTGCATAAAATGACATATCAACTTCGTCTCCATACGTTCCTCCATCTTCAACAAATGTTATATTAAAAAGTACACTTTGATTTAAGTTATTAGTACTATTTATTCTTGGCTGAAACGCTTCGGGAAGACCAGAAGATGTAACGTCCATATTTAATAAGGATGCTCCACCAGTAAACTCTTCAATTCTTATTAAAGCATCTATATTTGTTCCATATGGATTTGTTGGAAATACATTATTAAATCTATAAACAGCTCCTACTTGTAAAGCAGTACCAATTTCTGGAGTTGATGAACCTAATACAAAACTTGCATCTTTATATAAAGGTGCACAATTACAATCTCTAGGGATTGGATCTGGACCTGGAAGAGGAACAATAGTAGGATCGTCTTGATCATTACGATTATCGTCTGAAAGGTCATTAACACTTCCTGCACATCCTGGACCTGCAATTGGCACTAAAGGCCCATTGTTTCTACTTGTACCTTTTATTACTTCAAAATCACCATATACTGCTCCTGGACCAATTGGCTGAGAACAACTTGTATGAATTTCTTGAACAAAATTATTATTTATGTATATATCAATTTTTGGTCCTAATGTATTTTGTGGAGGATCCTGACCAAAAAACTCAAAACGTTCTCCCGGTTGAACAACCCCTTGAAAAACAATTTGACCATCATGTTCAATAACCTTAATAGTTCCATCAACTACATTTCCTTGGTATTCGAGTTCTAATGAAGTTACTTTACCATCACAATTACCATTTGGATTTACTGGTTGAGGATCATAACACCCTTCTACAAGAGCTTGGTTTTCTACAGACCCATTTAAAATATCATTTTGAGTAATTGAATAAGTTGCAGTAAAATTGGTTGAATTTGATTGCCCAGGATTTAATACACTTAATGACCCAGAAACAGTTACTAAAGGATCTTCTACAATAATATCTCTTAAAGTTGTTTGCCCAGTATTTGTAACTGTAAATTGATAGCTAATAGTTTCACCAACATTCGCTACACCATTACCATTATTGTCATTAAAAGTACCCGTTTTAATTAAAGCAATTTGCGGGTTATTTTCACAAACTGCATCTACATTAACACCTCCAGCAATTACCCAAGATTGTCCATTAACACTTTGACCATTTTGTCCATTTCTAGTGTCTATAGTAAGAGTAACTTGAGTTACATCTCCGGGTACATTTTTTAAAATTAGATTAGGTATTGTTAAACAACAAGATGCTCCAGGTAAAGAAGCATCAGGACCATATACAAAAATTTGATCTGTAATTGTAGCCCCTCCTCCAATTGCCGCAGATGCCTTAAGTAAAAGATATCTACCATCTGTAGTCATTTCAGAAATTGGCGTTTCAATAATTAAGTCTCTAGGAACATCAAATGAAGGTATATCAATATTTATTGTTTGAACATCGTTGTATCCACTTCTATTAGTAAATATACCAGCACTTCCAGAAGCACCAGGTGAGTTTCTAAAAGCATAAACAACTATAGATTGTAATTGACAAGTACTATTACTATTAGTATAAGTTATTTTGCTTGTACTACCATTAATAACCCCTCTATAAACCCAAATATTTGAACTAGACCCAAAAGGAACTGATCTTTGTAAAGTATGATTATTATTTGATGCATCTTTTACTTGAATTGAAGAACCAGGATTTCCACCCTTATAAACAACTTCAACTACATATTTGTATATGCTTCCAGGACTTGGAATATTTGCAACTGTTGTTTGATTACAATTTGCATTAAATCCATATTCATCTACTTTTTTATCATTCCCACATTCAAAAAACCAACCGGTTATTTCTGTAGGTGAACTACTATAAGTTTCATTTAAAGTTTTTGAATACCCATTTAAGAGCGCTATTTCTTCAGTAATAGGACCAAAAACAATGTTTTCATCATTGCATTCAGGTTCTACATCCATAAATAGGTAAGCGCTATTTAAGTTGTGGTCAAAAGTAGTTCTAGGAGATAACCCATAAACTACAGAAGAGAAAATTAGTGTAAGAACACTTACTATTGTTAAAAATCTCTTATTCAGTCTAAAAGAAGTAATTTTATGCATACTCTTATGTTTTATTATTTTTTGTAAGTAGAAAGATGCCCCAATTGCATAACATTTCACTTTAGGAATACCAAATATACGTAGGAAAAATCGTTAAGGATTTACCAATAAAGAAGTATTCGCTTATCTGTGAAAAAATCTCGTTGAACTACGTAAAAATGACCTATTTAACAATTATTTTTGTAGGAAAACAACATACGTGTTACTACGTATATGCCCTATTTATAAGTAATTATAGCATTAAAATTTTGTGGGAATAAATAAATTTAAAAGTGTTTATTAAGTGCTTTTTATCTTTACAAAACAAGGTGTATCTTTGTTAAAAAATTAACAAAATTATATGTCTTTAAAACGTGAAATTGAACGTAGGAGAACTTTTGGAATTATCTCACACCCAGATGCTGGTAAAACAACTTTAACAGAAAAACTATTATTATTTGGAGGTGCAATACAAGAAGCTGGAGCTGTTAAAAGTAATAAAATAAAAAAAGGGGCTACAAGTGATTTCATGGAGATTGAAAGACAAAGAGGAATTTCTGTCGCTACTTCTGTGCTGGCTTTTGAATATGAAGGAATTAAAATTAATATACTAGACACACCCGGACACAAAGATTTTGCTGAAGATACTTTTAGAACCCTTACAGCAGTTGATAGTGTAATTGTTGTTATAGATGTTGCAAAAGGTGTCGAAGAACAAACCGAAAAATTAGTTGAAGTATGTAGAATGCGTAAAATACCTATGATTGTGTTTATAAATAAACTAGATCGAGAAGGTAAAGATGCATTCGAATTACTTGATGAAATAGAACAAAAACTAAACCTACGCGTTATACCTTTAAGCTTTCCTATTGGTATGGGATACGATTTTAAAGGAATCTATAATATATGGGAGAAAAACATAAATCTTTTTAGTGGTGACAGTCGTAAAAACATTGAAGAAACCATTGAAATTGAAGATTTAGAAAGCCCAGAACTTGAAAAGCTTATTGGTAATAAAGCTTCAGAAACACTAAGAGAAGAATTAGAATTAGTATATGAAGTGTATCCAGATTTTAACAGAGAAGAATATCTTGATAGTCAACTTCAACCAGTATTTTTTGGATCAGCATTAAACAACTTTGGAGTAAGAGAACTGCTTGATTGTTTTGTAGAAATAGCACCTACACCAAGACCTAAAGAAAGTAATACTCGACTTGTTAAACCAAACGAAAAAGAGTTTTCTGGATTTGTATTTAAAATTCACGCTAATATGGATCCTAAACATAGAGATCGATTAGCTTTTATAAAAATTGTGTCTGGAACTTTTGAAAGAAATACGTCTTATTTACATGTTAGACACAATAAAAAATTGAAATTCTCAAGTCCTAATGCCTTTTTTGCTGAAAAAAAACAAATTGTAGACATCTCTTATCCAGGAGATATTGTTGGGCTTCATGATACTGGAAATTTTAAAATTGGTGACACTTTAACCGAAGGGGAAGAAATGCAATATAAAGGTATTCCTAGTTTTTCTCCAGAACACTTTAAATATATTAATAATGCAGATCCTTTAAAGAGCAAACAATTAGAGAAAGGTGTAGATCAATTAATGGACGAAGGTGTTGCTCAATTATTTACGCTAGAACTAAACGGAAGAAAAGTAATAGGTACTGTTGGAGCGCTTCAATTTGAAGTTATACAATATCGACTTGAGCACGAGTATGGAGCAACTTGCCGATATGAAAATTTAAATGTACATAAAGCCTGCTGGGTAGAACCAAAAGATCCTAAAAGCGCAGAGTTTGCAGATTTTAAAAGAGTAAAGGCAAAATTTCTAGCTAAAGACAAACGAGATCAATTAGTATTCTTTGCAGACTCGGCATTTACATTACAAATGACACAATCTAAATACCCAAATGTAAAGTTACATTTTGTAAGTGAGTTTGAAAAAACTCCAAAAACCTAATTAATTTATTATAAATAAATTGCTTCAATATCTAATCTATCAAGATCACCAAAAGTAGATCTAAATGCAGCGTCTGGAGTTAAATCTCCACCAAAAACAGCACCGTTTAAATGGATACTGTACGTTCCCGGCTCTAAAGAAATAGTTGTTGAACGAGAGTTGTACACATAACCCGTTGCTGTATCACAGTTTGAATTTGAATATACAGAACTGGTCATACCATATGCTTTTGCAGAATTTGGTGTAGTTCCATTACCAATATAAAAATAATTGTGAGCAATTTTAGCTCTACCATCAGCTATATTTGATGTTCCGTCGTAGCTTTTAAAATCTACTGAAATATAATATGTTATTACCACTAACGCTCTTTGTGTTAGCGTAAATGTCTTTTTATACAACTCTGCAGAATTTAAGCCAGAATTTGCTGTTGTTTGAATAACTACAGGTGATGCAACATTTGATTCAGAAGAAATCTCACCCGATAAGTTACCTAAAGAAAGATTTCCATTTGCATCTACCATAACATTGTATTGCGAAGTCCCTCCCAAGTTCTTATTATTATTTTCACTATTTAAACCATCTATACGAATAGTACTATCGCTACCTGAAATATGTAAAGTTTCTTGTGGATCTGTTGTACCAATTCCTACTTGAGCACTAATGGAGTACACTGTAAGAAAACAAAGAGCAATAAGAGTAGTTATATTTTTCATAATTCTGTAATTTGTATTATACTTCAAAATTTTAAAATTCTATATATTTTAATTTTGTAAAAATGGCCCATCCGCATTTCCAGATGAACAATTACAATGTGGATCTGACCAAGGAACATATGTTAATGTAGCCGTAGAAGTATCGCACGTATTAATATTTGGGAATGGCAAACAAACTTGATATTCAAAAACAACATCTCCCAAAAACCCTAGTTCTGGCGTGTATGAATAAGTTCCATTTGAATTAAATGTGAATGATTGACCTGCTGGTGTAGGTCCAGAAACTAAAGTAAAAGTTGAGCCAGCTGGAATATTATTTGTTACAAGTGTTCCTTGTATTTCATTATCTAGACAACCTGTTTCATTAATTGGTGATGCATATTTTTGTATTATAAAAGCTTTTCCATCTCCATGATCTGTAGTTGCGGCAACTAATTCAAATCTCGTAATTATAGAACCCGTAGGCGCTAAATCATTTAATTTAAAAATAGCTATACCTATTGTCCCATTATTTTCTAATACTCTCCCAGAATTCCAATAATCTACTCCAGCGGGTGGTGCATTAAACAATGGACCCCATTGTGTTGAGTTTGGTCTTACAAATGTATCTCCTAAAAATTGCTCTGGTCCTCCTCCTACAGGTGTACCATATAGAGCAATGTAATAACAGTTATTTGCATTACGTTCAGAAATAGCAATTAGACCTCCAGCATTCGATGGGATTCCTGGAGAATAATATAAGGATTGTATTTGCGAATCTGTTGTTGAAATTGCTCCAAAATTACCGCAAATATTACGTCCATTTGAGTCGGAAAGAAAATAATGATTCAAGTTTTTATTTTGAAAAGCTGCGATTGCATCGCCATTCCAATTAGCGTTAGAACTATTATTATTAACAAAAGTTCCATTTCTAATTATACGGTTTGCGTTATTTCCATTAGGTCCAACTCTGGTCATTGCATAGGTTGTTGGAACTGCAAAAGATTGATAGACTGTACCATCAACAGTTATAGATTTTATTGTTGCAGGTAAATTAGGATTAGGCTGTATATCTGACCATTGAAAAGTAACACCAGATTGTACTGATGGAGCTTGTGTTTGAGAAATACAAACTGTAGTATTCAAAAAGAAAATTGAAATAAATAACATCAAAAATGATGCTTTGACATGATTTGTAGGTATAGTAAATTGCATAAGCTCAATTTGGGTTTTCCTCTTAAGAATTAACTTTCATTAACTTGGGCACTTAAGATTCGATTCAAAGATATTGCTGATTGAGGATTTTTCTTACACAATATTTTATCTATTCGCTGTATTGAATCAAAAACTCGTTGAAATACATTAATTAAATAATTTTCAAGATTATTTTTGAGAGGTTTTTCCTATAAATTGTTCTTTTTGAAAAGATTAATTTTAAAAAAAGTAGTAATTTTTTATAGATAAATAGATGTAGTTATAATTTTATGTGGAATAATAAATAATAAAAAAGTCTCACTAAATAGTGAGGCTTTTTTATTTAAGCTTGTCCAGTAGGACCAAAATTTAAGGGTATTGGCGGTTGATCGTAGTCCTTAATTTCACCATGAGCATTTTCAAATCGCTTTACATTTTCATTTAAAGCTTTTAAAAATCTTTTTGCATGTTGTGGAGTTAATATAATTCTAGATTTAACTTTACTCTTAGGAACTCCAGGCATAATCGTAACAAAATCTATAACAAACTCAGATACAGAATGATTTATGATTGCTAAATTACTATATGTTCCTTGCGCAACAGTTTCATCAAGTTCAATATTAATTTGACCTTGTTGTTGTTGCTTTGGTTTTTTTTGATCTGCCATATTTGAAAGTATTTAGTAAAAAGAATCCCGTTATAAACGGGATTCTTTATTTTAATAATATGATTTTAAATCATTAAGATTTAAAAATTAAAATTAATCGTTTTATATCTCTTTAAATAAAGAAACTAATTTAATTAATTATAATTTACTTCTTGTTTTTCGCGAGTCATTTGTTCCAACTCTTCTTTAGAACCTACAATTATAGTGTCGTAAGCTCTCATACCAGTACCGGCAGGAATTCTATGACCTACAATTACATTTTCTTTAAGACCTTCTAATGTATCTACTTTACCTGCAACAGCAGCTTCGTTTAATACTTTAGTTGTTTCTTGGAATGATGCAGCAGAGATAAACGATTTAGTCTGTAATGACGCTCTCGTAATACCTTGTAGTATTGGTGTAGCAGTTGCATTTACTGCGTCTCTAGCTTCTACCAATTCTTTATCTGCTCTTCTCAAAATAGAATTCTCATCACGTAATTCACGAGGTGTAATAATTTGACCTTCTTTCAGACTTTCTGAATCACCAGCATTTATTATTACTTTCATACCGAAAATTTTATCATTTTCTTCTATGAAATCATCCTTATGAACAAGTTGATTCTCTAAGAAAGTAGTATCACCACTATCTACGATTTGAACCTTACGCATCATTTGACGAACTACAACTTCAAAATGCTTATCATTAATCTTCACACCTTGCAGACGGTAAACTTCTTGAACTTCGTTCACTAAGTATTGTTGTACTGCAGATGGTCCTTTAATTCTTAAGATATCTTCTGGAGTTATTGAACCATCAGATAATGGCATACCTGCTCTTACATAATCGTTTTCCTGAACAAGAATCTGGTTTGATAATTTAACCAAGTACTTCTTCACTTCACCTAACTTAGACTCAACGATTATTTCGCGATTACCACGCTTAATTTTTCCGAAGGAAACAACACCATCAATCTCACTTACTACTGCTGGATTTGAAGGGTTACGTGCTTCAAATAATTCAGTAACACGTGGAAGACCTCCAGTAATATCCCCAGATTTAGCAGATTTACGAGGAATTTTCACTAAAATTTTACCAATTTTAATTTTATCTCCATCATCTACCATTAAGTGAGCTCCAACTGGTAGGTTATATGAACGAATAACTTCGTCTTTCTTACCTAAAATTTGAAGTGTTGGTATTTTCTTTTTATCTCTCGATTCTGAAATTACTTTCTCTTGGAAACCAGTTTGCTCATCTATTTCTACTTGGTAAGTAATACCTTGTTCGATATTTTCGTACTTAATTTTACCTGCAAATTCTGAAATAATTACACCGTTATATGGATCCCAAGTTGAAACAACATCTCCAGCTTTAAGGGTATCACCATCTTTTACATAAATAGTAGAACCGTATTGGATGTTATTGGTACTTAAAGTAATTCCTGTTTTCTTATCAATCAATTTAAGTTCAGATGTTCTTGAAATTACAATATCAATTGATTTTCCTTCATTATCTTCACCTTTTACAGTTTTAAGATCTTCAATTTCAGCAATACCATCAAACTTAACAGATAATTTATTCTCTTCAGAAATGTTACCCGCAATACCTCCCACGTGGAAAGTACGAAGTGTTAACTGTGTACCAGGCTCTCCAATAGATTGTGCTGCAACAACTCCTACAGCTTCACCACGTTGAACCATTTTATTAGTTGCAAGGTTTCTACCGTAACATTGTGAACAAATTCCTTTTTTAGCCTCACAAGTAAGTGCAGAACGTACTTCTACACTATCAATTGGAGAAACTCCAATCTTAGCTGCTATTGCTTCCGAGATATGATCACCAGAAGCTACAATAAGCTCTTTAGTTAAAGGATTAACAACATCGTTAAGTGCAGTACGCCCAACAATTCTGTCTATTAATGATTCTACAATCTCTTCGTTTTTCTTTAATGCTGAAACTTCAATCCCCCTTAATGTTCCACAATCTTCTGTATTAACAATTACATCTTGAGAAACATCTACAAGTCTACGTGTTAAATAACCAGCATCTGCCGTTTTAAGAGCGGTATCTGCAAGACCTTTACGAGCACCGTGAGTAGAAATAAAGTATTCAAGAATTGAAAGTCCTTCCTTAAAGTTTGAAAGAATTGGGTTTTCAATAATCTCTCCACCACCACTATTCGATTTTTTAGGTTTAGCCATCAATCCACGCATACCTGTTAACTGGCGAATCTGTTCTTTAGATCCACGAGCTCCAGAATCAAGCATCATATACACAGAATTAAATCCTTGTTGATCCTCACGGATACGTTTCATAGATAATTCTGTTAACTCTGCATTGGTAGCTGTCCAAATATCAATAACTTGGTTATAACGTTCGTTATTGGTAATAAGACCCATGTTGTAGTTAGCAATAATTCCATCTACCTGGGTGTTTGCATCATCAATCATTGTATATTTTTCAGCAGGGATAATAATATCACCTAAACTAAAAGATAACCCACCTTCGAATGCAAATTTATATCCTAATGTTTTAATCTCGTCTAAGAAAGCCGCTGTTACAGGAACACTAGTCTTCTCTAAAATACCACCAATAATATCACGTAATGATTTTTTTGTTAGTACTTCATTAATATATCCAGCAGCTTCAGGCACTTTTTCATTAAATAATACACGACCTAAAGTGGTTGTAATTATTTGATAAACTAATTCACCCTCTTCGTTAAAATCTTTTGTACGGATTTTAATTTCAGCATTTAGGTCTACTTGTTTCTCATTATAAGCAATTACTGCTTCTTCAGCTGAGTAAAAAGTAAGTCCTTCACCTTTTACTTTTACATCTGCAGTTGACTTTCTAAGCTTGGTCATATAATATAGACCCAATACCATATCCTGAGAAGGAACAGCAACTGGCGAACCATTTGCTGGGTTTAAGATATTGTGAGAAGCTAACATTAATAGTTGACATTCCAAAATAGCCTCAGGGCCAAGTGGAAGGTGAACTGCCATTTGATCTCCATCAAAATCGGCGTTAAATGCAGTACACACTAATGGGTGTAATTGAATTGCTTTTCCTTCAATTAATTTAGGTTGGAAAGCTTGTATACCTAATCTGTGTAACGTAGGAGCACGGTTAAGCATAACTGGATGTCCTTTTAGAACATTCTCCAAGATATCCCAAACTACAGGCTCTTTTTTATCTATAATCTTCTTTGCAGATTTAACAGTCTTAACAATACCTCTTTCAATCAATTTACGGATTACAAAAGGCTTGTATAATTCGGCCGCCATGTCTTTAGGAATACCACACTCAAACAATTTAAGCTCTGGTCCAACAACAATTACCGAACGAGCAGAATAATCCACACGTTTACCAAGTAAGTTTTGACGGAAACGTCCTTGCTTTCCTTTTAATGAATCTGAAAGTGATTTTAATGGACGGTTACTATCTGTTTTTACTGCTGATGATTTTCTTGTATTATCAAACAATGAATCTACAGATTCTTGAAGCATACGTTTTTCATTACGTAATATAACTTCTGGTGCTTTAATTTCCATTAATCGCTTTAAACGATTGTTACGGATAATTACACGTCTGTAAAGATCATTTAAATCTGAAGTAGCAAATCTACCACCATCAAGAGGTACTAAAGGACGTAATTCTGGTGGTATAATTGGCACCACCTTCATAATCATCCATTCTGCTTTATTCTCACGGTTTTTATTTGCATCACGAAGTGCTTCTACTACTTGAAGTCTTTTTAAAGCTTCGGTTTTACGTTGTTTAGAAGTTTCGTTATTTGCTTTGTGACGTAAATTATAAGACAATGTATTTAAATCAATACGTTGTAATAAATCAATTAGACACTCAGCACCCATTTTAGCGATGAATTTATTTGGATCACTTTCGTCTAAATATAAATTCTCTTGAGGAAGTGAATCTAAAATTGTAAGATACTCTTCTTCAGTAAGGAAATCCATTTTTTTAACTGGTTCTCCGTCCTCATATTTAGCAATTCCTGGTTGAATTACTACGTAACGTTCGTAGTAAATAATCATATCTAATTTCTTAGAAGGTAGTCCAAGTAGGTATCCTATTTTGTTAGGTAAACTACGGAAGTACCAAATGTGTGCTACAGGAACTACTAAATTAATGTGTCCTACACGATCACGACGTACTTTCTTTTCAGTTACCTCTACACCACAACGATCACAAACAATCCCCTTGTAGCGAATTCTTTTATATTTACCACAGGCACATTCGTAATCCTTTACAGGACCAAAAATACGCTCACAGAAAAGACCGTCACGCTCAGGTTTGTGCGTACGGTAGTTAATTGTTTCAGGTTTTAATACTTCTCCGCGAGACTCTGCCAAAATAGACTCTGGTGAAGCTAAACCAATAGAAATTTTATCAAACTTCTGTACTGTGTTTTCTTTATTTCTTGCCATAATGCTTAAAAAATAATCTTTGTTGTTTTTGAATGAGGTTGGTAAAAACAACCTCTAAAAAATAATATTTAGACCCCTGTTTTCACAGGGGTTTAAATTTATTCTTCTAATCTAATGTCCAGTCCTAATCCTTTTAATTCGTGCATTAACACGTTGAATGATTCTGGTAATCCTGGTTCTGGCATAGCTTCTCCTTTTACGATAGACTCGTATGTTTTTGCTCTACCAATAACATCATCAGATTTTACAGTCAATATTTCTCTAAGGGTTGCTGAAGCACCATATGCTTCAAGTGCCCATACCTCCATTTCACCAAAACGCTGACCTCCAAATTGAGCTTTACCACCCAATGGTTGTTGTGTAATTAATGAATATGGACCAATAGAACGTGCGTGCATCTTATCGTCTACCATGTGACCAAGTTTCAACATATAAATCACACCAACAGTTGCTGGTTGATCAAAACGCTGTCCTGTACCACCATCATAAAGATACGTATGTCCAAATCTTGGAATTCCAGCTTCATCTGTAATTTCATTGATTTGATCTAAAGTAGCACCATCAAAAATTGGTGTTGCATACTTACGACCTAATTTTTGACCTGCCCAACCTAATACGGTTTCATAGATCTGTCCAATGTTCATACGAGAAGGTACCCCAAGTGGGTTTAACACGATATCTACAGGAGTTCCATCTTCAAGGAAAGGCATATCTTCTTCACGTACAATACGTGCTACAATACCTTTGTTACCGTGACGTCCCGCCATTTTATCTCCTACCTTAAGTTTACGCTTTTTAGCTATGTAAACTTTAGCAAGTTTTAAAATACCAGAAGGCAACTCATCTCCAACAGAGATAGTAAACTTCTCACGACGTAAGTTTCCTTGTAAATCGTTCTCTTTAATTCTATAATTATGCATTAAATCTGCTACCAAAACATTGGTTTCATCATCTGTAGTCCAAGTACCACCTACTAAGTGAGTATAATCTTCTACAACATTTAGCATTTTTAATGTATACTTTTTACCTTTTGGGAAAACAACTTCACCAAGGTCATTCATTACACCTTGAGCAGTTTTTCCACCAACAATAGCAAATAGCTTTTCAACTAAAACATCTTTTAAAGCATCAAATTTAGCGTCATACTTTGCTTCAAGTTCTGTGATGTCTTCTTTGTCTTTTGCTCTCTTGCGCTTATCTTTAATTGCACGAGCGAACAATTTTTTATTAATAACAACACCATGTAAAGATGGCGAAGCTTTTAAAGAAGCATCTTTAACATCACCGGCTTTATCACCAAAGATTGCACGAAGTAATTTTTCTTCAGGAGTTGGGTCGCTTTCTCCTTTTGGAGTAATCTTACCAATAAGAATATCACCAGGCTTTACTTCAGCACCAACACGAATCATTCCGTGTTCATCAAGGTCTTTAGTTGCCTCTTCTGAAACGTTTGGAATATCGTTTGTTAGCTCTTCATTACCTAATTTTGTATCTCTTACCTCAAGAGAATATTCGTCAATGTGAATTGAAGTAAATATATCTTGACGTACTACTTTTTCAGAAATTACAATCGCATCTTCAAAATTATACCCTTTCCAAGGCATAAAAGCAACTTTCATATTACGACCTAAGGCTAATTCACCTTTCTCGGTTGCATAACCTTGACATAATACTTGTCCCTTTTGAACTCGATCACCTTTACTAACTATAGGCTTTAAGTTAATTGAAGTACTTTGATTTGTTTTTCTAAATTTAACTAATTGATATGTTTTTGAATCTCCATCAAAACTAACCATACGTTCTTCTTCTGTACGGTCATATTTAATAGTAATTTCGTTTGCATCAACATATTCTACAGTTCCTTCTCCTTCTGCGTTTATTAATACACGAGAGTCACTAGCAACTTGTCTTTCAAGACCAGTTCCTACAATAGGAGAATCTGCAATTAATAAAGGAACTGCCTGACGCATCATGTTAGATCCCATCAATGCACGGTTTGCATCATCATGTTCCAAGAAAGGAATTAACGACGCAGAAATAGATGCAATTTGGTTTGGAGCAACATCGGCATAATTCACAGTAGTAGGATCTACAACTGGGAAATCACCTTCCATACGTGCAATTACTTTATCACTATCAATTGTTCCATCATCGGTAAGAGGAATATTTGCTTGTGCAATTAATTTCTCTTCTTCTTCTTCCGCAGATAAATAAATAGGCTCATTTTTAAAGTCTATTTTACCATTATCTACTTTACGATATGGAGTTTCAATAAATCCAAGATTATTCACTTTTGCAAATACAGAAAGTGAAGATATCAAACCAATGTTTGGACCTTCAGGTGTTTCAATTGGACACAATCTTCCGTAGTGAGTATAGTGAACGTCACGAACTTCAAAACCTGCTCTTTCTCTAGATAAACCTCCTGGCCCTAATGCAGATAGACGACGCTTATGCGTAATCTCTGCTAATGGGTTGGTTTGATCCATAAATTGAGAAAGCTGGTTTGTACCAAAGAATGAATTAATTACCGAAGACAAAGTCTTAGCATTAATCAAATCTATTGGAGTAAATACTTCATTATCACGTACATTCATTCTTTCACGAATAGTACGAGCCATACGAGCTAATCCAACACCAAATTGAGAAGATAATTGCTCACCTACAGTACGTACACGACGGTTAGATAAGTGATCAATATCATCAATCTCTGCTTTAGAGTTAATTAATTCGATTAAGTATTTTACTATAGTAATGATATCTTCTTTGGTAAGCACCTGCTTATCCATTGCAATATCAAGACCTAGTTTTTTATTCATACGGTAACGACCTACCTCTCCTAAATTATATCTCTGATCTGAGAAAAATAATTTATTGATGATTCCACGTGCGGTTTCTTCATCTGGCGGTTCAGCATTACGTAATTGTCTATATATATGTTCTACTGCTTCTTTTTCAGAGTTAGTAGGATCTTTTTGTAATGTATTGTGGATAATTGCATAATCTGCAAGGTGGTTATCCTCTTTGTGTAATAAAATTGTTTTAGAACCAGAGTCGATAATTTCATCGATGTGTTCTTTTTCTAAAACCGTATCACGGTCTAGTACAATTTCATTACGCTCAATAGAAACTACTTCTCCAGTATCCTCATCTACGAAATCTTCGTGCCATGTTTTAAGAACACGAGCAGCAAGTTTACGCCCTAAATATTTTTTAAGTCCTGTTTTTGAAGCTTTAACTTCTTCAGCAAGATCAAATATTTCAAGAATATCTTTATCTCTTTCAAAACCAATAGCACGGAAAAGTGTAGTTACAGGTAACTTTTTCTTTCTATCGATATAAGCATACATAACGCTATTAATATCGGTAGCAAATTCTATCCAAGAACCTTTAAAAGGAATTACTCTGGCAGAATAAAGTTTTGTTCCATTTGCATGGAATGATTGTCCAAAAAATACACCAGGCGAACGGTGTAATTGAGATACAACAACACGTTCTGCTCCATTGATACAAAAAGTACCACTTGGAGTCATATAAGGTATTGTACCTAAATATACATCCTGAACGATAGTTTCAAAATCTTCATGCTCGGGATCTGTACAATATAACTTTAAACGAGCCTTTAAAGGCACGCTATAGGTTAGACCACGTTCAATACATTCCTGAATGGAATATCTTGGTGGATCTACGAAATAATCCAAAAACTCTAATACAAATTGGTTGCGAGTATCGGTAATAGGGAAATTCTCTAAGAAGGTCTTATAAAGCCCTTCTTGACCTCTTTCTTCTGATTTGGTTTCCAACTGGAAAAAATCCTGGAAGGATTTAATCTGGATATCCAGAAAATCTGGATAATCCGGCTTATTCTTTACAGATGAAAAATTCAATCTTTCAGTTTGCGTTGCTGACATCTATGGACGGAATTTTAATTAAAAAAACTGTGTGTGCGTATATCTTAAATATGATAACCTTTATATACGCAAAATGGTTTAGGCCTTTTCCGTCGATGGGAAAGACCTAAACCTTAAGGTTTGGAGTGTCGGGAGCTTACTTAAGCTCAACCTCTGCTCCAGCTTCTTCTAACTGAGCTTTTAATGCTTCAGCTTCGTCTTTTGATACACCTTCTTTAATTGGAGAAGGAGCATTATCAACTAATTCTTTAGCGTCTTTTAAACCAGCACCTGTTAATTCTTTAACAAGTTTTACTACTGCTAATTTAGAAGCACCAGCTGCTTTAAGAATTACGTCAAATTCTGACTTTTCTTCAGCTGCATCATCAGCACCAGCACCACCTCCAGCAGCAACAGCTACAGCTGCAGCAGCAGGCTCGATACCGTACTCATCTTTTAATATAGTTGCTAATTCGTTAACTTCTTTTACTGTTAAGTTAACTAATTTTTCTGCGAAATCTTTTAAATCTGCCATTTTCTATCGTTTTAAAAATTTTAATTTATTATGTAATTTAATTAGTGCTTATTTTATTATCCTTCTCTTTCAGAAAGGGTTTTTACTAAACCTGCAATTGTATTTCCACCACTCTTAAGTGCAGAAATAACATTTTTAGCAGGAGATTGTAATAATCCAATAATATCTCCAATAACCTCTTCTTTAGATTTAATGTTCACTAGGTTATCTAGTTGAGCATCTCCAATGTAGATAGCTTCTTCAATATATGCTCCTTTAAGTAATGGTTTATCAGATTTTTTTCTGAATTCCTTAATTACTTTTGCTGGTGCATTTCCTGTTTCTGAAAACAATAAGGATGTATTTCCTTTAAGAGTCTCTGTTAATTGACCAAACTCTTTATCAGAACTTTCCATTGCTTTTGCAAGCAATGTGTTTTTAACTACCGCTAGCTTAATACCTGCTTTAAAACAAGCACGACGTAAATTCGTAGTTGTTTCTGCATTAAGACCTGAGATATCTGCTAAATAAATAATAGGATTCTCAGACAACTGTGCAGTTAAATTTTCAATTACTTGTGATTTTTCTTCTCTTGTCATAATTTCTAACTTTTACTGCTCAGTAAACCTTTTAGTATCAACCTCAACACTAGGACTCATAGTACTAGACATGTATATACTTTTAATATAAACACCTTTAGCAGCCTGAGGCTTAAGTTTTACAAGGGTAGTTAATAATTCTCTTGCGTTTCCTGCAATTTTTTCAGCATCAAAAGACGCTTTACCTATTGCTGCGTGTACAATACCAGTTTTATCAACTTTAAAGTCAATTTTACCAGCTTTTACGTCAGAAACTGCCTTAGCAACATCCATTGTTACAGTACCAGTCTTTGGGTTAGGCATAAGACCACGAGGCCCTAATACACGTCCTAAAGGACCTAATTTACCCATTACACTTGGCATTGTTACAATAACGTCAACATCTGTCCATCCTCCTTTAATTTTATCGAGGTACTCATCTAATCCAACATAATCTGCACCGGCTTCTTTAGCTTCAGCTTCCTTATCTGGAGTAACTAATGCCAACACCTTTACATCTTTACCTGTTCCGTGTGGAAGGGTAACAACACCTCTCACCATCTGGTTTGCTTTACGTGGGTCTACATTAAGACGCACAGCGATATCCACAGAAGGATCGAAGTTTACGTTGGAGATTTCTTTTATTAAAGCAGAAGCTTCAGCTACAGAGTAGGTCTTTGACTCTACTTTTGCGCTAGCTTCTTTTTGCTTTTTAGTTAATCTTGCCATTTTATAGATTCTTTTTCTTGATTAAAAAGGTGCAGCACCTTTTATTTTCACTCCCATTGAACGCGCAGTTCCAGCTACCATTTTCATAGCAGACTCAACTGTAAAGGCATTCAGATCGGGCATTTTGTCTTCTGCAATTGTTCTTACTTGATCCCAAGAGATAGTTGCAACCTTCTTAACATGTGGCTCACCAGACCCTTTCTTGGTCTTAGCAGCTTCAAGGATTTGAACAGCAGCAGGTGGAGTTTTAATAACGAAGTCGAAAGACTTGTCTTTAAAAACCGTAATCTGTACTGGCAATACTTTTCCTTGTTTGTCTTGAGTTCTAGCATTAAATTGCTTACAAAACTCCATAATGTTAACACCGGCAGCACCTAAAGCTGGTCCAACTGGTGGCGACGGGTTAGCGGCACCTCCACGAACTTGCAACTTTACTACTTTACTGACTTCTTTTGCCATTTCTTTAATTTTAATTTGGATTTTTTCTCAAGTGGAAGCCTAAGAAAAAACCTATTATAGCGTGTAACAATTAAACTTTTTCAACTTGCATATAACTTAACTCTAATGGAGTTTTTCTTCCGAAAATCTTTACCATTACCTCAAGCTTACGCTTTTCTTCGTTTATCTTTTCTACTGTACCGTTAAATCCATTAAATGGACCATCGATAACTTTTACAGTCTCTCCTATCACGTATGGTATATTAACGTTATCATCCTTAACAGATAACTCATCAACCTTACCTAACATTCTATTTACTTCAGACTGTCTTAATGGAACTGGATCTCCTCCTTTAGTTTCACCTAAAAATCCAATTACTCCATTAATAGATTTTATAATGTGTGGTATTTCTCCTGCTAAACTTGCCTGAATCATTATATATCCAGGAAAATAAACACGCTCTTTATTTATTTTTTTTCCGTTTCGTATTTGAATTACCTTTTCGGTTGGAACGAGAACTTGATCAATATAATCTTCAAGATTTAATCGTGTTATCTCAGATTCGATATACGATTTAATCTTGTTCTCTTGTCCACTTACCGAACGGACAACATACCACTTTTTTGTACTTTTTGTTTCAGTCATCATTAATTACGACTTAATCCATTCAAAATATAAACTTATAACCTTACTAAAAACAGTATCAACTCCCCAAACAGCTAAAGCAAGTATTACTGAGAATGCCGCAACAATAACCGTAAGACGTTGTGCCTCTGACCAAGTTGTCCACGTTACGTGGTTTCTAAGCTCATTATAAGATTCTTTAATATAGTTTACCATATTCCTGCTGTTTATTGTATAACTATTACACTTTGACTTATCCTAGTGTAAGTATTAAGAGATTATAAAAAAACTCTTAATTATTTTCAATTATTGCACGGGTTGCGAGACTCGAACTCACGACACCTGGTTTTGGAGACCAGTGCTCTACCAACTGAGCTAAACCCGTTTTTATGAGCCGCTCTTTTGCTCTGCCTATTGGCTAAGCTAAGCTAAACCCGTAATAAAAGTCAAGGCGTCCCGATTTATCGGAACACCTTATAACTTTTACTTATATAAATTTACTAGTCTAAAATTTCAGTAACTTGACCAGCACCTACTGTTCTACCACCTTCACGGATTGCAAAACGTAAACCAATACTTAAAGCAATTGGTTGGATAAGCTCAACGTGAATTGTTAAGTTATCACCTGGCATTACCATTTCAACTCCTTCTGGAAGACTAATGTTTCCAGTTACGTCTGTTGTACGAACGTAGAATTGAGGACGGTAGTTGTTATGAAATGGAGTGTGACGTCCACCTTCTTCTTTTTTCAATACGTAAACCTCTGCTTTAAATTTAGCGTGTGGAGTTACAGAACCTGGCTTACAGATTACCATACCTCTAGAGATTTGAGTTTTTTCAATACCTCTTAAAAGGATACCAGCGTTATCACCAGCTTCACCTCTATCAAGAATTTGACGGAACATTTCGATACCAGTAATAGTAGAAGTCAATTTTTGAGCTCCCATACCAATAATCTCAACAGGATCACCTGTGTTTGCTACACCTGTTTCAATACGTCCAGTTGCAACAGTTCCACGACCTGTAATAGAGAATACATCTTCGATAGGCATTAAGAAAGGCTTATCAACTTCACGAAGTGGCTCTTCGATCCAAGTATCTACAGCATCCATTAATTGCATAACTGTATCAACCCATTTTTGCTCACCGTTTAATGCTCCTAATGCAGAACCAGCAATAACAGGACCATTATCACCATCATATTCGTAGAAAGAAAGTAAATCTCTAATTTCCATTTCTACTAATTCCAATAATTCTTCATCATCAACCATATCCACTTTATTCATGAATACAACAATACGTGGAATACCTACCTGACGACCTAAAAGGATGTGCTCACGAGTTTGTGGCATAGGACCATCTGTAGCAGCTACTACTAAGATAGCACCATCCATTTGAGCAGCACCAGTTACCATGTTCTTTACGTAATCGGCGTGACCAGGACAGTCAACGTGAGCGTAATGACGATTTGCAGTTTGATACTCTACGTGAGAAGAGTTAATTGTAATACCTCTTTCTTTTTCTTCAGGTGCGTTATCAATTTGATCAAAAGATCTAGCTTCTGAAAAACCAGCATCAGCCATTACTTTAGTAATAGCAGCGGTTAATGTTGTTTTACCGTGATCTACGTGTCCAATAGTACCTACGTTTAAGTGAGGTTTCGAACGATCATATGTTGCTTTTGCCATGTTGTATTAATTTAATCTTAGTTATATATTAGTGTTCAATTGTATTCTAAGTTGAGCCAATGATGGGAATTGAACCCATGACCTCTTCCTTACCAAGGAAACGCTCTACCCCTGAGCTACACCGGCGTAAAGTGTTTAATCTACATCCTTAAAAAGTATTTACTTTGAGGAAGAGATTCCTGCCTTCGCAGGAAAATATAATTTTGAGCGGGAGACCGGGTTCGAACCGGCGACATTCAGCTTGGAAGGCTGACGCTCTACCAACTGAGCTACTCCCGCTTTTATTCTGAATAAATCCAGAACTAATAATTTCAATATTTCAAATTTTATGATTTTTACCTATGTAAAAATTCAAGTGGGGAGAGCAGGATTCGAACCTGCGAAGACGTAGTCAGCAGATTTACAGTCTGCCCTCGTTGGCCGCTTGAGTATCTCCCCAAACCATTACTTATTTTAAAGAACATTTCTCTTAAAAGAGAGCCGATGGAGGGACTCGAACCCACGACCTGCTGATTACAAATCAGCTGCTCTAGCCAGCTGAGCTACATCGGCTTTTATGCCTCTTTTTAAGACCATTTTTTGGTCATAAAAAAGCCCGCTATTTCTAACGGACTGCAAATGTATAGAATTTATTTTTTCTACAAAACTTTTTTTAAAAAATTATCTAAAAAAAAGCTCTTAATTTTTCTTTTCTCTTTTTTAGCTGCCTTTCAAGTGAGTGAACACAGTCGTCTGTACCTTGTTCAAAGGTTCTAGCTTCTTTCTTAACTATTAAATCTCCTCCAGGAATACTCAATAAAATCTCTACCATTTTATTTTGTTTTTCACTTGTTTTCTGTACTTTCAAAAAAACATCTGCAAAAATAATACGATCATAAAATTGCTCCAATTTAGAAAGTCTTTTTTCTATAAACACTATTAGTTTATTGTCTGCCGCAAAATTAGGGGTTTGCACATTTACTTTCATACGCATAAAATTTAAGTTAATTAGAATTTCTAGGATGTGAGTTTTTATATACTTCTTTAAGCTTAGCAATACTATTATGAGTATAAACTTGCGTGGACGCCAAACTTGAGTGTCCAAGCAATTCTTTTACTGCATTTAAATCTGCTCCTTCATTTAAAAGATGTGTCGCAAAAGAATGACGCAAAATGTGCGGGCTCTTTTTTATCTTTTCAGATGCTTTACTAAAATAGGAATTAATAATTCTGTAAACAAGGGTTTCATATATTTTAACGCCTTTTTCAGAAATAAATAAAAATGCATTGTCTTTAATGGGTGTTATTTCATCCCTAACTTCTAGATATTCGTTAACAGTTTTTATTACTGAAGGCAATAATGGAATTATCCTCTCTTTATTTCTTTTTCCTAATACTTTTATTGTCTTTTGAGTTACTGAAACATCGAATAATTTTAAATTAACCAACTCTGCCCTCCTTATTCCTGTACTATAAAAAAGTTCTACTATTAATTTATTTCTTAAACCTTTAAAATCATTTTCGGCATCCAACAACTCTAATACATTGTCTATTTCTTTTTCTGAAAATGGAACTTGAATTTTTTTTGAAGTTTTTAAAGCTTTGTGCTTTACCAAAGGGTTAATTTCAATTTGAGATGTTTTCAATAAAAATTTATAATACGTTTTTAAAGACGAGATTTTGCGATTAACCGTTCTATTTGATATCCCACTATCTACAAGTGACACAATCCAACTTCTTATTACTGAATAATTAACATCTTTTAAATTTGTAACTTCATATTCTTTTATAGAAAATTCTAAAAAATTATTCAAATCATTGTGGTATGCCGTAACAGTATGTTTAGAATACTTTTTCTCTAAAGTTAAATACTCTATAAAATGATTGAAGTGCATTAATACGTTATAAAGATTTATTTTTAAAGGTACAATTTTGAAGTAAAGTATTAATAAAAACAAAGTATAAAAAAAAACCGCTTAGCCATAATTGGTTAAGCGGTATATTAATAAGATTGAGATTACTTTGTCTCTATTCTACCTTACTTTAGTAAAATAAGAAACAGAAATAATTAAATTTCTTCAGCGTCTCTAAGTCCTTGAATATATTGTGCTTTTTGAATTTGAGCTCTACGAACTACAGACGGCTTTGAAAAAGCTTGTCTTGAACGTAATTGTCTCATTGTTCCTGTACGATCAAACTTACGCTTAAAACGTTTTAACGCTCTATCGATGTTTTCTCCTTCTTTTATTGGTATTATTAACATAGTGTCTTAACCTCCTCTCTTTTGGACGGCAAATATAAAAAGTAATTTTTAATTGACACTAAAGAATTCAGAAAAATTATTGTTTAAATAAGGAGGCTCTTTTAGACAAGTCTCGTATAAGCTGTTCTTCTTCTTCACTCTCTAATAAAACGTTATAGTTTTTCCAAAATTCTTTATTATAAGGTCGTGATAAAAAAATATCTTCAGACCATTCTTTTTGCAACGCTTTATCAATTACTTCAGAATCCTGAATGATTTCTGTAAATAATATTTCTTGTATTGTATAATAAAATTGCTCCTCTTTATTCTTTTTAATCGCAGCATCGTCCTTCTCTTTATCTGAAGACCTATCCCCTACATTTACAAGCTTTGGTGTTTCGTAATAAAAATAATTAAGATACATCTTATCCTGATACTCTTTATAAGTAACGACTAGTTTATGGTTTACCAATGTATCAAAAAGGCTTTTACTCCTTCTTTTTTGAACATCTGATGCCGCAACCAATTCATACTCTATTCTTTTAATTGCATAGTTATCCCAATAAATGTAAAGCCAACCTTTAGGTTCAAAACCTTCATTATAGATGTTTTTTGTATTTAAACCTATGTAATCTTTACTTTTTGAAATTTTAATTTTATAAAGTTTTCTACCATTATCTACCAAAATAGTGTCTAAATCGAATTGATGTTTTTCAAGTACATTTTCTCCAAGTAAAGACTGTCTCATATTAGAGTTTCTAACCAAATTTAGTCTTCCTCTAAATAAATTATCTAATCCATTTACACGCCTATCATTCCATTTAATAGCTTCTATTAATGATGCCGTTTTTATGGTATCTCTATTATCTTTTCTTGCTTTTAAATTTGTATCCCCAGTTTTATATTTTAAATATGCAGAATACGTAAATAAACTATCAACATCTCTTAAATCGTAACTTTTACGATTTTCGTCTACATTAATTTTTAAATTATCCATTGCACCAGAAGCATAGCTAGAGTCATACAAAGTAATAGCACTTTCTATAAGCCATTTATACTCTTTTTTATTTCGCTCTTTATGTCTTAAAAATCCTTTCTGAAGATAAGGTTGTTCGGGTAAATTTTCTGGGAGTCTTTCAATCGCTCTTAGTACAATATCATTTCCTGTTTTTGGCCTAGTCTCTGCAACTAATAATACTTCATCCAAAGAAGCAATGTCTTCTTCTAGATAAACATCTAAGGTAGAATCAAATTCGTTTATTACGGTTTTGTAACTCTTATAACCTATAGATGAAATTACTAATGTATCATTATTAAACTCGCGAGGAATTAATAACACAAACTTTCCGTCTGAATTACTAACTGTACCTATCGTAGTATTTTCGATATAAATACTAGCATTTTCAATTGGCGCAAAGGTTAAAAAATCAACAATCTTACTTTTAATTTCTGTTTGGGCATAGGTATTTATAGAAAAAAGACTTATTAATATTCCAAAAAAATATTTTAAAAAAATATACTTCATCTATTTATATAAAAGTTATTGTTAGTATACTATTTACCCCAAATGTTTTGAAATATTAAAGTTTAGGTTGCTGGTTTGTAAGCAACATTATCTATTACCATTTTTGCGATAATCTCTCTTAATATTTCACTTGTACCACCACCTATTGGGCCTAATCTACTATCTCGCAATAATCTTGCCAACGGGTAATCTTCCATATATCCATATCCACCTAAAAACTGTAGACATTCAGTCATTACTTCATCTGCAACTTTAGTTGAAATTAATTTAGACATGGTTGCTTCTTTTACAACATATTCACCATCGTTTAATCTTTTTGCAGTAACATAATTAAAAGTTTTACAAACTTCTATTTCACTTGCTATTTGTGCTACACGATGTCTTAAAGCTTGAAATTTAGAAATTGATTTTCCAAAAGCCATACGATCTTTCATATACTGTATTGTATATTCTAATGCAAATTCACTACGAGCATGTGCGTTAACACCCATTATAAGGCGTTCTAAGGCAAAATGTTGCATTATATATGGAAAGCCTTTATTTTCCTCACCCATTAAATTTGCAACTGGTATAGTGACATTGTCGAAAGCTATTTCACCTGTATCACTAGCTCGCCAACCTAACTTATCTAATTTTGTTGCCGAAATACCCGGAGTATCTCTATCCATTACAAAGATGCTTATGCCCTTATTACCTAATTCTGGTGAAGTTTTTGCTGCAACTATAAGATAATCACTATAAACCCCATTTGTGATAAAGGTTTTAGATCCATTTATAATATAATTTCCATCTTTTCTAATTGCTGTAGTCCTCATACCACCCACGTCACTTCCACCAAAAGGCTCTGTAATACATAGACAGCCTATTTTTTCTCCTGTAACACTAGGAGAAAGGTATTTTTCTTTTTGTTCGTGATTACCTTCTTTGTTTAGGTGTGTCATTGCTAAATAAGCATGTGCCCACATTGCTGCTGCAAATCCTCCAGAATTAACTTTTTGTAATTCTTCCAAAAAGATTACAGTATAAAACAAATCAAGGTCTAAACCTCCATATGTTTCTGGAGTTGCTAGTCCAAAATAACCCATTTCACCAAATTTTTCCCAGATAAAACGGTCTATGGTTCCTGTTTTTTCCCATTTTTCAATGTGAGGTACCACTTCCTTTTGTAAAAAATCTTGAAAGCTCTTTCTAAAAAAATCGTGTTCCTCTGTAAAGTACATACTACTCATAGTCTTATTATCTTATTTGAAAAATTTGGGAGGTCTTTTAGTAATTTATGAATTAAAATAACCATTTATTAATGAATGGACAAATATAACTGAATTAGCTTTAATTTGGACGCAGACAATCCTTCAATTTTCTCTAATTCCTGAAAGTCAGAAATATGCTCCCTTAAAACCCTAAACTCCCATATATCCTTGGCTAAGTCGAAGGAAATTCCAGGAATTGTAGCAATGTCTGAAGCGCTAGCACTATTAAGATTCATTTTAACAATCTCTTTTGGAGTCTTAACTGTAAAAAGATTTAAAGCTCTTTTCACAACAGCAGCATCTAATCCCCAAACATTATAAAGCTGAATATCTTCTGTAAAACCACCCAGTTTATTCCTGTAATTTATTATTCTTTCACTAAACGTTGCACCAATACCACTTACTTCTTGTAATTGCTCTTTTGTAGCCTTATTGAGATCTATTTTCTGTGCATATGTCTTTTCAGAAAAACCTTTTGCAACATATTGTTTTTTAGGCTTTTGGTTAGTCACCCATTCTGGAAATTTAAAATACGGGCTAATAGCATTTAATAAAGAATCTGAAACATTTGTTACATTTTTAAAATCTGAAATAGAATTAACCCATTTATCTTTACTTCTAAAAAGTTTTAATCTATCAAATTCTTCAGGAGACATCCCTAATGTGTAGGCTTTATAATCTGTAATAAAATTAGGATTAAAAGGATAAATTTTTGGCCTTTTAGATTCCGTTTCAATATTTTTAAGAGAATCTATTTCCTTCTGAATTTTAAGTATTTCGGTTGAAGAAATATCTAATCTTTTTTCTTCAGAAAAATCTATAAAATGGTATGTAAATAAAAGAGCAATTATAATTAATACTAAAAATAAAATCCCAACTCGTTGTTGTTTATTAAAAACGAATTGGGATTTTATCTTTTGCATATTATTTTATTATTCTATAGCTTCTTTTTTTAGTTTAATTGCTTCAAGATATCTGTTTAATTGTTTTTTAACAACAGGGAAAAGGAAGAATAAACCAACCATGTTAGGGAAAATCATTGCAAAAATCATTGCATCAGAGAAATCCCAAATTGACCTCATGTTTGCTGCTGCTCCAATTACTACAAAGATTAAAAATAAAAATTTATATACTAAATCTGCAACTTTTCCTCTTCCAAAAAGGAATTTCCAAGACTGCAATCCATAATAAGACCAAGAAATCATCGTAGATACTGCAAATAAGAATACTGCTATAGTTAAAAATATATTTGAGTAAGGAATAAATTCAGCAAATGCGACTGCTGTAATTCCAGCACCTTCATAAGATGCTCCATCAATTATTGCAACACCAGCTCCAGTTACATCTCCATATTCGAAGAAACCACCAAAATTAAATATAATAATTACCAATGCAGTCATTGTACAAATAACAACAGTATCTATAAATGGCTCCAATAAAGCAACCAAACCTTCACTTGCAGAATATTTTGTTCTTACTGCAGAGTGAGCAATTGAGGCAGAACCCGCTCCAGCTTCATTAGAGAAAGCAGCTCTTTTAAAACCAACTAATAAAACTCCAATTATACTACCTACTCCTATCGCAGTAGGATTAAATGCTTCAGAAATAATTAAACTAATCGCATCATCAATTAAAGTAAAGTTACTAAGTATGATATATAAACAAGCAACTAGATATAAAACAGCCATAAATGGAACTACTTTTTCTGTTACCGATGCAATACGCTTAATACCACCTATAATAATAATACCTACTAATATTGCAATTGCAACACCAATCCAAAATCCTGCTGCTGTACTTTCTAAATTAAATAATTCTTTTAAAACAATTGTTGCTTGATTAGATTGTGCTGCGTTACCACCACCAAAAGATCCTCCAATACAAAATATTGCAAACAATACTGCGGTAATTTTTCCTAATGTAGCAAAACCTTTTTCTTTAAGACCTTTACTTAAATAATACATTGGACCTCCATATACTGTTCCATCGGGTCCAACATCACGATATTGTACCCCTAATGTACATTCTACAAATTTTGTAGACATACCTAATAATCCACAAATAATCATCCAGAAAGTAGCACCTGGTCCACCTAAAGCAATTGCTAATGCAACACCAGCAATGTTTCCATTACCTACTGTACCAGACACAGCTGTAGCAAGTGCCTGAAAGTGACTCACTTCTCCGTCAGAGCTTTCATCTCTAATAGTGTCTCTAATATCACCATCTATAGCTAACTCGTCATCTAATGTACCTATATGATGATCAATATCATCTACTTTATTCATGTCTACACCTTGTGCAATTCCATCTTCACCATATAAAATTTTAGCTCCATGTTTTTCTATATCTTCATATTTACCTCTTACAGTTTGTATAGCTCTCCAAAAATATTTGATGTTAGGAAAACCAAAGTACAAAGTGAAAAACAAGGCACTAACTACCAATAGTATAAGAACAAATGGAGTACCTCCATATACTTCAAAGAAAATAACGTTTGAAAAGAAATTTGAAACAGGGGCAAAAGCCTGATTAATTTGTTCATCAATTCCAATTTCTTCTACTTCTTGAGCAAAAGTTAATATTGGTGTTAAAATTGTGAATAGGGAAAGAAGAAGTTTCTTCATAGTTGGATTATTTGTGAGACATTTTTTTTTCAGCTAGGCAAGATGCTAAAAAAAAAGAGTGTTTTCAAGTTTTTGACCGTAAAATTGTTAACGAATCCTTAAACTTTATAAAGTTCTTTTAAACTTTCTATTTGATTGGGTCTTCCTATAAGAATTAATTTTGAATTCTTTTTTATTATCAAAGAAGGCTCTGGGTTAACTATATACTCACCCTCTGGCGATTTATACCCTATTATAGAGCACCCAGTTTTTTTTCGTAAATCCAAGTCAAATATGGCTTGTTCTTTTCCATCTGGACATACTTTTTCAAAAGGTACTTGTTCTACATTTATACTATCATGTTCTCCAGAAACAGATAAATTATCTAAAAATTCTACTAGATCTGGCACAACAACTAACGAGGCCATATGGTCACCACCAATTTTATCTGGCATTATCACATTATCTGCACCTGCTAATTTTAGTTTTTTATAACTTGTTTCTTCGGTTGCGCGACTTATAATTTTTAAATTTTTATTCATTTGTCGAGCAGATAGTACTATAAAAAGATTATCTGCATCACTTGGTAAAGCACAAATTAAAGTAGATGCTTTTTCGACACCTGCATGAAGTAAAACCTCATCTTCTATTGCATTTCCGTGCACAAAAAAAGTGGTGTCGTCTGAGAAGCGATCTACTACTTCCTCATCCATTTCAATTATTACAAACTGTTGTTTGTAGGCTAAAAGTTTTTGAATTGCTTGTTTTCCATTTCTTCCAAAACCACAAACAATTACATGATTTTTCATTGAATCTATCATTTTGTGTATTCTTTTATCTCTTATGTTTCCTATATTATTTTTACTTAAAATATATTCTGTGATTACAGAAATTGCGTATCCTACAATAAAGATACTTGAAAGAATAAAAATGGATGTGAAAATTTTTTCGGTTTGACTTAGTGGGCTTACCTCACCAAAACCAACAGTGGTAATTGTAATAACGGTCATGTACAAAGCATCAACCCACGTATATCCTGAAATAAATTTAAAGCCAATAACTCCAGAAGAAAATACAATTATTAAAAGAAATAATGCTCCATATAATTTTGACTGTAATAGCTTTCTCATAAATCAAATACAGAAGTTCTTTTAGTAAATACTAAATCTTTTAATTTCAATAAAAAAGCCATCGTTAGATAAATTGCGAATCCTGCTCCTAACGTGGCAAAAGAAACATAAATAAAAAATAAACGTACACTTTTTGCTCGCATCCCAAGACGGTCTGCCAACCGAGAAGAAACATAAAACCCTCGCTTTTCTAAATAGTGGCGTATTTTATAAACCAATTGCAACATATTTGCAAATTACTACTTTTATAGAATTATTAAACAAAAATATTTATTGTTCAATTATACAATTTCCTATAACACATTTTAAACACCTATTTTTATCACAATAATAAGTTTTAAGCTGGAGTAAAGCTTGTGAATTACAAGCATTTTTAAAAATTGGATTAAGCTCATTAAATTTTTTAATTATATTATTTTTCTCATTAGGGATGGCCGTTGCAAGTGCTATTAACTCTTCACTACAGTCTTTATCTATAAATTTAGAGTAACAAAATTTAATAGGTATTACTGTATTTATTATAAGTAAATCAATAAAAATCTTTGTCAACTTCTTTCTCCTCTTTAAAGATGAAACTCCAAAATTATAATGAGAGTCCCAATATGCACTAGCAGATATATCAAATATTTTATATAGCTCTTCTATAGTAAAAGCAGCAATAATTCCTGAAAATAAGCCTTGCTTTTCTGCATATAAAACAGATAGTTGCGACAATCTAATAGTGGGGAAATTTGGGGGTCTCAACCTAAAAAATTTAACCGGAAGCACAGGAGTGGTATTTAAACTAAATTTTGATTTTAAAAATTTGTATTTATTCTGAAAAGACTTGTAATATGCATCTTCTATTGTGTCTTCTAGTAAACCCATTTGTCCAAAAAATAAAGACTCTAATTCAAATTGATTCTGACTACATTTTTTTACAGTTGAAAAATCTACAGATTGAGCCAAACTTAAAAACGAATCTCCATTTACTTTTAATCCAAAGTTTTTACAAAGCATTTTAAATAAAACTTCTTCCCAGTTATTTTTTGAATTTTCTAATTCTTTAAATAGTAATTGTGATTTTTGTTCAAGTCTTTCAAAATATAATCTATCTAACCAGTTGTTAAATAAAAAAGGTTCTACGTCACTAAAACTGTTTTCGCAATTTATCCATGTATCTTCCTTAAACAATAAATTTTTATAATTTGTAAGTAGATTTAAATCAACAAGAGGTTTTAATACCAAAGTTGGTATAACAGAGTTGTCTTTTCTGAAAATATCTGAATCATGTACCCACACCACATGTAATATTACCGAATCATAATTAGTGTCCTTCTCATGATTATGCAAATACCAATCTGAAGACTTTATATGTATCTCTACATTACCTGCCCACAATTGGTTATTAATAGCTACTTGTGAGTTAAAAAAATCTGGTCCAGAATTTAAATTGTGTTGCCCGGTAGATAGAATTGTAACCGACTCTCCTGCAACTGTAGTTAAGACTCTCGCTTCAAATTTCTGAAACTTCCATACATAATGTAGGAAATCTTCTTTCATACTTTTTAAAATTGCGGGGAGTCAATTTACCTAAAGATACATTATTTTTTTTGGTTATCGTTTTCTTCAGGATTTTCTACAACTCTAGTAATAGTATCTGCGAATAAAATACGGTTCCATTTGTAAAGTTTTCGGCTTAATAATACAAATCTAAAAATACCAACTGCCAAAAAAACAACACAAATAACCAAGGCTACATAACCAAGCCATTGTATCCTTTCAAATTCACTTAATTGTAGCAATGCCAAACCTCCTAATAACAAATACAAAGAAGCACGAATATATGCCAATAGAGTTCTCTCGTTTGCAAGTTTAGTTCTTTCTAATGCAAGTATCTCCCGAGTGTTTACGGGAACAGGTTTTGTTCGCAGAAACCTAAATAGTCTAATAGCACTTTTTTTCATTGCATATAAAAATAAAAAAAACCTACTTATAACGGTAGGTTTTTTAATCATATATTTTTTGAGATTATTCTATATATCCCATTTTTTTCATCCATTCGTCATTGTACATTTTACCTACATAACGACTTCCATGATCGTGAAAAAGTACTACTACAACGTCATCTTTTGTAAAATGCTCTTTTAACTGTAACAACCCTTTTATTGCAGCACCTGCAGAATTCCCTAAAAACATTCCTTCCTTTTTAGACAATAACTGTGTATAAACAGCCGCGTCTTTATCTGTCACTTTGGTAAAACCATCTATAATACTAAAATCTACATTTTTTGGCAATATATCTTCCCCAATACCTTCGGTAACATAAGGGTAGATTTCTTTTTCATCAAAAATTCCCGTTTCATGATATTTTTTAAAAACACTTCCGTAGGTATCAACCCCCCAAATTTTAATGTTTGGGTTTTGTTCTTTAAGATATTTACCAACACCACTAATTGTTCCACCAGTTCCAACTCCTACTACAAAGTGTGTTACTTTACCATCTGTTTGTTTCCATATTTCTGGACCTGTACTTTGGTAATGCGCTTTTGCATTGCTTGGGTTATCGTATTGATTAACATACCAGCTATTTGGAGTTTCTTCCGCCAATCGTTTTGAGGTTGAATAATAAGATCTTGGATCATCTGGAGCTACATCTGTAGGACATACAATTACTTCACTTCCCACAGCACGTAGAATATCCATTTTTTCTTTACTCTGCTTGTCACTAATAACACAAATCATTTTATAGCCCTTAACAATTGCTGCTAGTGCTAAGCCCATTCCTGTATTACCGCTGGTACCTTCTATAATAGTACCCCCTGGTTGTAACCTACCATCTGCTTCTGCATCTTCTATCATTGTTAAAGCCATACGATCTTTAACCGAATTTCCCGGGTTAAAAGTTTCATATTTTGCAAGTACTAATGCAGGTATTTCTTCGGTTAATTTGTTGATTTTCACTAATGGCGTATTACCAATAGTTCCTAATATATTTTCTGCGTATTCCATATCAAATTTTAGAAGTGCAAAGTTAAAAAATTAAAAGCACCTCTCTTCAATCACGCTAAAGTTTTTATTAAATTGAATAAGATCTGCCAGAAAATTAACTAAGGAATCCTTTTTTAAAACATTTTTTACAAATAAGCTTAAATTTAACTATGTGTATAACAAGATGCATTTATTTCTGAATAATTAAAACTAAAAAGAGTGGTCATTAACCACTCTAAAAATTATAAAACTTCTATACATATTTTATTATAATTTTAGACCTACACCAAATTGAAATGAGTAAGAATCTAAAATTTTAAAATCTGGAACATCATCATATAGTTGAAATAAATCTCCATAACTGTTTAATCCTATATTAAAACTTAATGAATTGTTTATTTTATATTTAATCCCAATATTAATTTGTAGTCCAAAGTTATAACCAACCATATTATCAGAAATTTCATTATCATTTAATATATCTTCTATTTTAGAATTATAAAGTGATGATGCATAAATTCCAGCTTCAGCAAATAAACCTGTTTTTTCTAAAAAATTAGGTTTATACCTCAATAATATTGGTATTTTAATAAAGTTATTAACTTGAAAAAGTTGATTATTATTTGTTGACGAAGGTATTTCATTTTGAATTCGTATAAAATCAACATTAACTATTAAAGAATAATTTTCATTAAAATTAAATTCTTTACCTACACCTCCACCAACTGTTGTACCATTAACTTTATAATTGTTTTCCAGTTCTATTGTAACGTTTCCAAAAAAATAATGCGCGCTAAAATCACCGTTAGAATTTTCATTATTAACTTCTTGAGAAAAACAAATGACCGATGAACAAACAAATATGACAAATAACTTTAAACCCATAATTAATATTTTAAATACTAGCACATTAATTATTAAATTTAATTGAAAAAATACAAAAAATTAACAGGAAAAATCCTCTTTTATTAAAGGGGTTTTTCCTGTTAAAAATAAAAATTATTCAAACCTAATGGCTTTCACGGGAGAAATTTTTGCAATAATGTACGAGGGTATTAATAAAATTACCAAGCACACTAAAAATGTTCCAGCATTAAGTAAGAATATATACCAGAAGTCTAAATATACAGGTGCTTCAGTTACATAATAGGTATCTGGATTTAATGGAAATAGTTTAAAATACTTCTGAAGCAATAATAGTCCTACACCTATTAAATTACCCCAAAACAAACCTACTCCAACTAGATACATTGCATTATACAAAAATATTTTACGCACACTCCAATCACTACTTCCAAGTGCTTTTAAAATACCTATCATTTGAGTTCGCTCTAAAATAAGTACCAATAATGCAGTAATCATATTAAAACCTGCGACTAAAATCATTAAAACCATAATAAGCACGATATTAAAATCGAATAGGTCTAACCACTCAAAAATAGAATAGTACTTATCACGAATGGTCTGACTTTCCAATTCGCTATCTGTTTCTTTAAAAATAACTTCTTCTATTGCATTAACATTATCAAAATCTTCTACAAATATTTCAAAGCCCCCTATTTGATCTTCTTCCCATCTATTGAGTCTTTGAATGTGGCGAATATCTGCAATTACGTATTGCTCATCAAATTGCTGAAAACCACTATTGTACAATCCTACAATTGTTAGCCCTACATTTCTAGGCGGTTTGGTACTATCTTCATTAAAAAAATAGGTAACAATTTTATCTCCTACTTTAAGTTTTAAGCGAGTTGCCAGATAGGTAGAAAGCAATATTTCCCTATTTAAATCTTTAGTAAATTCTGGTAAAGCGCCTTCTATAAGAAATTCTTCAAAATATTGCCAATCATAATCTGCCCCAACCCCTTTTACAATAACACCTTCAAAATCTGTTTCGGTTCTAATAACCCCACCTTTAGTGGCAGTTGCTTGAATGTGCTTTACACCTTCAGTTAAATTAAAATTTGGATAAAAAGATTGGTTCTTAGAAATTGGTATTTGAGAATCGTCTGAAAAGTTAGAATCATATTTCGTAATAATAATATCGCCATTAAATGCCGAAACCTTTTCACGAATCTTTTTTTGAAGCCCAACCCCTGTAGCAATAGATATAAGCATCATTATTAACCCCAATGCAATTGCAGTAATTGCAATTTTTATTATTGGCGCCGAAATACTACTTTTATAATCCTTGGAAGCGACAATGCGACGGGCGATAAAAAATTCGAAATTCACGTTTAGTATATGCGATTAACTTTTTTCAAAAATACAGTTTTCTTATTGGTTTGTGTATGTTTTTCCTGCGGAAGTCAAAATCAGCCACAAGAAACTTCTAGCACTATAAATACCAATACAAATGAAACGCCTTTTTCTGAAGAAATTGTAATTCATGACACTATGCCTATAAATAACATTGCTTTTGAAAAAGTAATAACAGGAGCAGAATTGGGTCAAAATTACATTCCGCAGCTTTCAGGAAAAAAAGTAGGTATTGTTGCCAATCAAACATCTGTAATAATTGATGAGCTTGTAACATTTGTTGGAAACGAAGAAAAAATAAGAACCATAACAACACATTTGGTAGATTATCTTCGAGACAATAGTGTAAATATTACAAAAGTTTTTGCCCCAGAGCATGGTTTTAGAGGTACAGCAGATGCAGGGGAAGCAATAAAAGATGGAGTTGATACAAAAACAGGGATTCCTATTATTTCTCTTTATGGAAATAATAAAAAACCTACTCAAAAACAACTTAGTAATATAGATGTAATGATTTTTGATATACAAGATGTAGGAGCCCGTTTTTACACCTATATATCTACATTACATTATGTGATGGAAGCCTGTGCAGAAGCCGGGATTCCTTTAATAGTTTTAGACAGACCCAATCCTAATGGTCATTATATAGACGGTCCTATATTAGAAATGCAGTACAAAAGCTTTGTAGGAATGCATCCTGTTCCTGTTGTTCACGGTATGACCATTGGCGAATATGCAAAAATGATTAATGGAGAAGGCTGGTTAGAAAACAAAATTACTTGTACTCTATCTGTTATAAAAATGGAGAACTATACACATCAAACACAATACTCATTACCTATAAAACCTTCGCCAAATCTTCCTAACGACATTGCTATTAACCTCTACCCTAGTTTGTGCTTTTTTGAAGGCACATTTGTGAGTGCCGGCCGTGGAACAGATAAACAGTTTCAAATATTTGGAGCACCTTCGTTACCTAAAACTGAATATACATTCATTTTTACACCACAATCTAATGAAGGAGCTAAAGATCCTAAATTTAAAGGTCAAGTTTGTTATGGTAAAAATTTAACCTCTACACCTAGACTAAATACAATAAATCTTGAATGGTTAATAGATGCTTATTTGGCAAATGGCAGAAAAAAAGATTTCTTTAATGATTTTTTTACAAATCTAGCTGGAACCAAAAAATTACAACAACAAATTGAACAAGGGTTAACCAATCGAGATATTAGAACCACTTGGGTAAAAGGCTTACAAAATTATGATGCTATGAGAGGAAAGTATCTTTTATATGAAAGGTAAAAGGATTGGTTTTATTTCGCTATCCGCTTTTTCATTTCTTCAACAATATTAAATGCCGCTGGGCAAACTGCTACATTCTTCAAGGTTAAATTTGAGATTTGCTGAAACTTCTTTCTATCGGTATGAGGAAATTCTCTGCAAGCTTTTGGTCTAACGTCGTAGATACTACAATAATTATCTGTCCCTAAAAAAGTACAAGGAACACTTTGTAATACAAAATCATTTTCTTCATCTATTCGCAAATAGGTTTCGATAAATTGCTGCTCTTTCATTCTAAAGTGCTTCGCAATTCGCTCCACATCTTTATCTGTAAATAATGGGCCAGTTGTTTTACAACAATTTGCACACGTTAGGCAATCTGTTCTTTTAAATTCTGCATCATGAAGTTCCTGCATCAATATATCCAGATGCTTAGGTGGTTTTTTCTTCAGTTTTGTAAAGAATTTTTTAGTCTCGTTATGCGTATCTTTGGCGCGTTGCGGAAGTTGTTTTAGAATTTCGTACATAGCAGCTTCAAAAGTAATCAATTCTTCAAAAATGAAAGACATTATTGGCACTGCCTTATTAGATTATTTTCACGGAAAATACACTGAGGATATTATTACTGAAACTAATATAAGCGATGAAGACGAATTACCACTTCCTTATTTTTTCCGAAGCTTTAATGAAATGCCTTCTTTAGAACAAAAAGCATTAACACTCGTAAAAGGAAAAATACTTGATGTAGGTTGTGGTGCTGGCAGTCATGCTTTATATCTTCAAGAAAAAGGATTTGATGTTACAGCAATAGATGTCTCTCCAGGGGCTATAGAGGTTTGTAAATTGAGAGGTGTAAATAATGCCAAGCAAATTGATTTACTAAAACTTAATACTGAAAAGTTTGATACCATTTTAATGCTAATGAACGGTACTGGGATTTTTCAGAAATTAGAAAATATCTCACAATATCTCTTATATTTAAAATCACTATTAACGCCTAATGGATTTATTTTAATAGACTCTAGTGATTTAAAATATATGTATGATGAAGGTGAGGGTGGAGGAATTTGGATTCCAGGAGACCATTATTATGGAGAGTTAGAATTTACAATGAAGTATAAAAAAATGGAAAGTGAACCTTTTGACTGGTTATACTTAGACGAAGCAATTTTTGAAAATGCTGCACTCTCCAGCGGATTTAATTTTGAAGTATTAGACAGAGGAGAAAACTTCGATTATTTAGCAAAGCTTAGTGTGTAATATTATATCCTTTACTCGAGAGAATATCCATAGTTTCTATATATAAATCTGTACTCCAATATTCAGAAATTTGTATAATATCTTGAGCCAAATTAGATTGTACTTCAAACAGTTTTTGACCGGTTGGGCTTTGGTAAAACAAAGAAACCTCTGCACTTTGTTCTGGCGTTAAAGTACTAGAATCGACCTGTATTTTTTTACCAGCTTCGGTATTATAAAAAGCATAAAGATCTTGAATATTTTCTTCAGAAAAGTGTTTTCTATATGCCGAAGTCAATAAAGAAATAATCTTGCTTACGTTTTTTTCTTTATCCTGTATTAATTCTATCCAAACTTCCTCTGGCACATTGGCTAATGCATATCTTTCTTTGAAAACAGCAAACATTTGGTCGTAAGCATTATTATATTGAGTATAAGTACCATTTACTTTTAGATAATCTAATATTTTTTCTTGAAAGGAATCCTCTTGGCTTGAGACTGAAAAACAAATAAGTGAAAAAAGCGTTAAAAACAAGTACCGTATTTTCATAATGCCCAATTAAAAGTTATGTTTGTTATAATACAAAAATAGAAAAATGAAACACTTAAGCCTCAATATCTTATCTATATTAATAGTATTTCTTGCGTTTACATCTTGTAAAAGTGATGATAATGACGGAGCTATAACCGACCCTAAAGCTGAAAATAGAAAAGGATTGGGTACATCTGCCGAAGATTTACTATCTGCAGATATATATTCAAGTTTAACAGTAGAGTTAGTTTATTCTAATGCATTCAGGCCTTCACAAGAGGCAATTAATAATTTAAGAAGTTTTATAGAACAACGAGTTAACAAACCTGGAGGTATAGTTTTTGTGGAAACTCAAATTAATGATCAACAAGGAGCACCTTTTACTATTCAAGAAATTAGGGATATTGAAGATGCTAATCGTACTCGCTATACAGTAGGAGATGATATTGCTGTTTATATATATTTCTCTAACGGTAAATCTCAAAATGACACAAATACTTCTGTAACATTAGGGACGGCTTATCAAAATACGTCAATGGTTATTTATGAAAAAACTTTACAAGATTTAACTAGCTCAAATCCTAATGATCTTCCCTTATTAGAATCTACTACATTACAACACGAATTTGGACATATCTTTGGTTTAGTTAATTTACAGAATGATGACATCCATACAAACCACGAAGATCCAGCTCATAATAAACATTGTATTGTAGAAAATTGCTTAATGTACTTTGAAGCATCAAACACATCTAGTCTTCGAGAATTTTTAAACTCGAGAAGCAGTGTTCCTGTATTAGATCCTCTTTGTATAGAAGATTTACAAGCGAAAGGCGGAAAATAAAAAGTTATTTTTAAATTAAATTTCTTTTCACTTTTTACTGTACACTTTTTTACCATTAATAAAAGTTGCCATCACTTTTACATTTGGAATACTATCCTCGTGTATTGTCATAATATCTTTATTTAAAACCGTAAAATCTGCATATTTTCCTTTTTCAATACTTCCTTTTTCTTTTTCTTCAAAATTAGAATATGCAGCCCAAATAGTCATTCCTTTTAAAGCTTCTTCTCGTGTAAGAGCTTCTTCTATTCTATAACCATTTTCGGGATAATTTTTTAAATCCTTTCTAGCCACAGCTGCGTAAAATGTGTACATAGGATTTACTTTTTCTACTGGAAAATCTGTACCTAAAGCTATAATTCCTGCTTTATTTAATAATGTTTTATAAGCATAAGCTCCTTTTATACGATCTGCACCTACTCTATCTTCTGCCCAATACATATCACTTGTTGCGTGTGTAGGTTGCACACTTGGTATAATATTTTTTGAAAAATAATCGAAATCTTCTACGCTTATTACTTGTGCATGTTCTACTTTCCAACGAGCATCCGTTTTGTCTTTTAATGCTTCTTTATAAGCTCTTAATACTGCAATATTTGCACTATCACCAATGGCGTGAGTATTCATTTGATAACCCGCAGCAGCTATTTTATTTGCTAATGAATCCAGTTGAGCCATATTTGTAATCATAGCTCCATATTGTCCGGGTTGATCACTATATTCTCTTCTCATTGCTGCGCCTCGAGACCCTAATGCTCCATCTGCGTATACTTTTATTGATCTAATATTTAAGCGGTCTGTTTTAACAATTCCTTTAGCTAAATAATAATTAATATTTTCTGGGTAATTAGAAACCATTGCATATACGCGCAAATGCATATCACCAGCTTTTTGTAAGCTATCAATTGTCTCTATAACATTACGAGACAAGCCCGCATCATTAACAGTGGTAAGTCCCATCTCTAAACACAATTTTTCTGCATCTTTAAGAGCATTTACAATAGAAGCATTTGTTGTAGATGGCATGATTAAGCTATTACGCGCAGCATCAATTAAAACACCTGTTGGTTTTCCATCTTTTAAAATAACCTCTCCTCCATCTACTTTTGTATCTGCTGTAATCCCTGCCATTTGTAATACAATACTATTTACTAAAGAAGCATGACCATCAATACGGGTAAGTATAACTGGTGTATTTGGAAACAAAGAATCTAATCTTTCTTTTGTTGGAAATTCTTTATTTTTCCAGTCGTTTTGATCCCAACCTCTTCCAATAATATATTCCGGATTTTTTTCTTTCTGAAAAGCAATTACTCTTTCTATTACCTCATCGTAACTTTTAGTATCTACCAAATCTACATTTTGGAGTCCTTGCCCTAAACCATATAAATGGGCGTGAGCATCTATAAGCCCTGGTACAATAGTCATACCCTGAGCATCAAATATTTCGTCAAATTTATATTTTAACTCTAATTCGGGTTTTTTTCCAATTTCAAGAATTTTCCCATCTTTTACAACAAAAGCTTTCTCTGTATCGAATGTCTCATTTACGGTATATATGGTTGCATTTTTAATTAATAAATCTGCTGCAATTTTATCTGGTGCACAAGAATATAATAGTGCCGAAATACTTAAAAGTAGAATAAATCTCATAATGGATATTGGTTTGGTTTCAGTAAAAATAATCAATTAGAATTTATAATGTTTGTTTTCATTTTTGATATATTCCAAAAACAAAATCACTTTGATTTTCTTTTAAGTATGCATCTTCGAAAGCAAAAAGTTCTTTAAGAATTTCTTTTCTTCGAGTATCTGGATTTACAAAGTGGTGAGAAATGTCTTTTAATACATTCATTAATATATTCCCGCCATAAGGCTTTTCTTCTATTGTTTTAAAGTTTTTATGGATTGCTGGAAGAATACTACTAGAATCCACACACTCTGAAGGATCTGCAATAATCATGCGAATTACCCCTGATCCAGAAAAGCTATTTTTTAAAAGGTTAGTTTTGTAACGTCTTCTATAAGGTTTATCAATTAGCTTTAATGCTTGATTAACAGCCTTAACTTGATGTTTAGGGTATTGTAATCTTTTAGGTCCCACAAACTCATTAATTACTAATTTACCGCCAACCTTGAGTGTGTTTTTTACTTGATCTTTAAGTAAGGTATGTACGTCCTCAAAATGATGAAGTGAAGCGTTGAACAGTACAAAATCAAAATAATCCTTTTTAAAATCGTAAGACATGATATCTGTACATAAAAAATCAATATTAGTTAGTTGCTGTGCATCTGCATTTTTTTTTGCTGCTTCCAATCCGTTTGGTGCAATATCTACGCACAATATTTTATCAAATTGAGGGTATTTAGCTAATTCAAGTTCGTGGCTACAAGAACCAGAACCTAAAGACAGAAGTCGTAAACCAGATTCATTTTTAATGTAATTATCTATAAGGTGCTGTTCATAATTAATAGTTGTATTACCAGTAATTAATTTATTCCATCGTTCTTTTACGGCTGGAATAATCCACCAATTTGAGGTTTGAAAAGCAGTATCATCAAAAGCGCTTATTGTTCTTGATTTTTTATTTAAGGTGAATTTCGAAAAAATAAAACTACTTCCTCTTTGTATAATTTTAGAATATGTATCTATAATATCGTCCCGAGTTAATATGCGCATGATTGTTATCTGTTTTGGTAAAAATAAAAAAAGCATCCTTTTGAATGGATGCTTTTTCAGAAATAAAAATTTTATGAATTTTACCAGTCAAATTTATAGGTTGCTCCTAATAATGCTTGAATTCCTTGAACGGGATAGTTGTTCCATTTTTCGTAATTATCACTTAATAAATTACTCCCTTTTGCAAAAATTGATAAACGATCACTTAATCTATATCCAAAATGAAGATTTATATCTACATAACCATCTAGTGTAACTGCTTCAACATTGTCTATAATACCACCTAGATATTGAACCTCATCTTCACGCTCTCCAACATAAAATAAAGATACACCACCATATAATTGTTCAGTAATATTGAAATTTGAAAAGATTGTTGCTTTTAATTCGGGTAAATTCCACGCACTTTCTTCGAAAGTAGTGTCGTAACTATAATATGTTGCATTAACTCCAAGTGAAAACACATCAGACATTTCTACTTTTAATTCACCAAAAACCGATAACATATTTACATCATCATACACTACGTTAAAAGAATTTCCTAATTGATATCCTTCTCGCTCTGGTAAATTAACAAAATATGGATTTGATTTAAACAAAGCTCTGTTTTCATCTTTACCATAAGAAGCTCTCACGTTATAGCCTATAGCATTAGAAAGTTTTCCTTTTAATCCCGCAAAACCTTCATAAAGTCTACTTGTAGGCATTACAAATAGTGTTGGAGATATGTATGGGTTTTCTTCCTTAAAATTATAATATGCATTTTGGTCCAAACCACCATCTGCACCACCATATACAATTAACAACTCATCCACTAACCTGTAGGATACATTAATTTTAGGATAAATGTAAAATTCTGTATTGCTTCTTTCTGTATCTAAACCTACATAAGCTGCTGCACCTAAAGAGAAAGTTAAATCGTTATTGATATATACTAAAGCAGGGGTAATTCCTGCATTTAAATAACTATAGTTTATAGCTTCTGTATTAAAATAAGAACGATCAAAACTACCACTTAAGTAATCTATATCTCCATCTATTTTTAACGTTAATTCGCTAACAGGAAAAGAAAATTCTGGCTGTAGCGATACATTAAATTCTGAAGAACTATAAGAATCTCCTAAGTATCTTAGGTTAGCAGCAATTTTATCGAAGAAAGAATCTTCTACAGAGATACTCCCCCCCACATAACCACTAAAATAGCTATGTTGTACATCAAAAGAATCTATTTCTTCATCTAATGCAGTATCATAAATATCGTTTAAACCATACCAATTAAATAGTTGATGTTCTACTCCAGCATCTAATCTATATGAGGCTTCTTTCTGTCTACTTGTATAATTACCATCTAAACGAGTGTCGTAAAACTTATCATCTACACGTACACCATCTATACCGCCCTGCGAAGAGTTATGCCTAAAAAAGAAACCTGCATTATCTGTTCTGCTTAATTGAAAATTACTGTATAATTCACCTAAAATACTGGTATAATTACCAAAACCAAGGGTTGCATAATTATCATATAATTTTATAGGTTTTGCTTTTTCTACAGTAGCTGCTTTTCCTTTGGCAGGTGTAAAAGTGGATGCTACAGGCACAGAAAATATGCTGTAATTAACTTCTTTTTTTGTAGTACTAATAGAATCGTTTATAACAGGGGTCTCTTTTACCTTAAAAGCATCTGAGATTGTTGGTGTATATGGCTTTACAATATTAACTACTTCGGTTCCTAAATCATCTTCTTGGGCAAAAAGTGATAAAGAACAAAACGTTAGCACTAAAACTGTAATTGAGGTTATACGTTTTTTAAACATAGCTATGAAATATAGTTTTGATTTGGGCTTAATTTTTATCAGTTTCTACTGAAGAATTGGTTTTAGATTCGGCTGTTTTAATTTTAGATAACTCTACTTTTGCTTCATCAACTACTTCTGGGAAATCTTTAAAGTTGTTAATTACACTTTCTAAGATGTAGGTTGCTTGGTAAGCATCATTAAGTTCATAAAAGTTTTTTGCCATTAAGACCAAACCTTTGGCTCCATAATATTTGTATCCCGAATAATCTTTTGCAAGTATTTGTACCGATGCATTTGAAGCTTCATGTTTACCATCTTTATTTTTAAAGTATGCATCATAATACAATGCTTCTGCAGCCAATTGACCTGTCGCAATTTTTGAAACTTCAGCATAAGCAGTTCTTGCTTTATTTTCGTTTCCAGTTTTTATAGCAGAACGTGCAATAATAATTTGAGCATCACTCTTAATAGCATTATCAATTTTTGAATTCTGCAATACTTTTTCAGCATAACTTACCGCTTCTGCATATTGCTTAAGTTCATAACTAGCTTTCATACTATTTGTTTGAGCAAATATGATATTTTGCGGAAAATCTGCTTCTGTTTCTAGACGTTTCAGATATTTTAAAGAATTTTGATAATCTTTTTTCGCAAGGTATAATTCAGAAATACGTGCAAGTGCCTGTTCTGTAAATTCACTTCTTTCTTTTGATACAGTAAATTCAAAATGTGGAATAGCTTTATCATTTTTTCCATCTGCAAAATACATTTGACCTAAATAGAAATGTGCCTGTAAAGCGTGGTTTCCATTTGGAAATTGTTGCAAATAACTTTCAAAACGGGTAATTGCTTGCGACACTTTATTTTCTAAATAGGGTTGCTCTGCAGCTTGATAAGTAGCATCATCAAGTTCTGCATCTTCAACTTCAACAAAATCTAATGTGTTTACCCATTTTGCATATTCGTCTACATTACCTTGATCTATATAAATAATTTTTGCTGAAGCCACTGCTTGTAACGCTTCTGGAGTTGAAGGAAAATCTTTAGCTACTTTTTTAAAGATTGTTAATGCTTCATTACTCTTGCCAGTATTGTCGTAAATAAGTGCTTTTTTTAATAAGGTTCTAGACACATAACTACTTGTAGGTATTTCACGTATTAACTTGTCGTATGTTGTTAGTGCTTTGTTGTTATTGTTTTGAGAAACGTAGGTATTACCTAACTCATATAAAGCATCGTCACGGTATACAGATTTAGGAAATTTACTTATAAAAGCGTCTAACTCTTCAATTTTTTTATCGGTACGGTCTACAAATCCGTAGCTTATTGCTTTCTGAAACTGTGCATAGTCATTATCTGTAGATCCAAGTTCAATTGCTTTATTGTAATTCTCCATTGCAGGCCAGTATTGGCTAGTTACAAAATAGCTATCCCCCAATCTAAGGTAGGCATCTTTTTTTCTTGCACCTTCTGAGTTTGTTGAAGAAACATAACTTTTAAAATTTGTAATGGCGCCTTCGTAATTTTTCTGCTTAAAGTTATTATATGCTAAATTATATGAAATGTTGGCGTATTCTGGTGTGCTTTTAGCTCCAGGTAATTGCAAATATTGCTTGTAGCCAATACCTGCTTCATCAAAGTTAGATAATTGAAAATCACTTTCGGCTTTCCAATAGGTTGCTCTGGCTGTAAAGGTCGTATCTCGTGGTTCTTTTAAAGATTTATTAAAAAAATCGATTGCACCTTTATAATTACCTTCATTATATAATTCAATTCCTCTATAAAAAGCAACTTTTTGATAAGCAAGTTTGTTTTCGAAAGACTTGTTGTTTTCTAACAAATCCATTGCCTCTTTGTAGTTTTTTGAAGTTATATAAGAGTCGATTAAAAGATCTTTTAAAGCTTCATTATTTTTATTATTAGGGTATTTTTCAATGAATGATAAAAGTACTTGTGGAACACTCTTGTAACTATTTCCTATTTCATAACTTAATTTTGCATAATTAAGCCAAGCATCTTCTTGAATTTCTAGACTGAAATCCATCTCTGATGCATTTTTAAAAGCATTTAAAGCTTGTTGTTTTTGATTTAATTTTAAATAAGATTCTGCCAAATGATAGTACGCATTTTGAGCAACTGCATTTTTACCATCTACAATTTTATTAAACTCATTAATGGCGTTTTGATATTCACCTTGTTTGTAATAAGCATACCCTAGTTGATAATAATCTGTATTATTCCATTTACCGCGTTTGCCATTGTACTCTTTTAAATAAGGTATTGCTTCTTTATACTGTTCTAAGTTAAAATAGCTTTCTCCTATTATTTTTGAAAGCTCACTCTTTTCAACTGGATTAGAATTATCATATTGCTCCTTACCCATATCAATCGCAGTTTGAAACTTCCCTAATTTAAAGTTCATATCGGCTTGATAATAAGACAAACCTTCTGCATAGCGCTCTTCATTTTTTACTTCTTCAAAAAGCTCGTTAGCCTCTTCATAATCGTCTCCTTCATAAGCTATAAAACCAAGGTAATATTTGGCTTGAGCACCATATTTTTCTGAAGTACTAACGCGATTTAAGTATTTTTTTGCTTCGTTGTAACGCTTCGCTTTAAAATAAGCATACCCATTATTAAAGTTGAAACGATCTCTTTCTCCTCTACTTAAACTACCTTCATCTACTTTATCATACCATTTTCTGGCGTAGGAATATTTTCCGTTTTCAAAATAATAATTTGCAACATCAATAAATGCAGAGTTGCGTTTAATACTTGTAGGATAATTTTGTACAAAATCCTCCATTAATTGATCTGCGTCCTGCTGGTTAAGACGAACAGCACAATTAGCTATATAGTAAGCACAATCACTTTTAATGGTTTCTTGTTTTGCATTTTCTTTAATACGGGCAAATAAACTTTGAGCCGCTAAAAATTGGTCGTTATTATACAATTCTATCGCTTGATTAAATTCTACAAGATCGTTAGTATACGTAGCGGTTTGCTGCGAATAAGTAGATAGATTGATAAGTAGGAAAAGGGAAACGAATATGAGGTTTTTAAACATTTCTTTCAGGGTTTTTTAAAAGCGCAAATATATTTAAACTTAAAAGTACTAAGCAGTATTTAATGACTTTTTACAATCTAAAATATCAATAAACATGCCAAAAACTTATTATCAATTAACGCAACAAATGAGTTATAAGTATGTTTAATAGCTAAGAGATTATATTTAGTGAAGATTCACTTTAAAAAAATACTGTACTTTAGTGTTTTAAGAAAAAATCTATTATGAAAAAATTTATAATACTATCATGTTTAGCCATTGCCTTTAGTTGTTCTGCACAAAGAGGATCTTACAAAAACATTACTGAAAAAGATGGAAAGATAGGTATTGGCACCACGAGCCCAGATGAACTATTAACTGTAAAAGGCAAAATACATACTCAAGAAGTATTGGTAGATCTAGAAGGCGCTGTTGCTCCAGATTATGTTTTTGAAAGTTACTATAATGGAACTTCTACTTTAAAAAGTGACTATAAAATGCCAACTTTAACCCAACTTGCTTCTTTTATTGAGACAAATCATCATTTACCGGGAATACCATCTGCAAAAACACTTTCTGAAGAAGGAATGAATTTAAAAGAAATGAACTTATTATTGCTCGAAAAAATTGAAGAATTAACATTATATACCCTTGAGCAACAAAAAGAAATTGAAGCTTTAAAATTAAAAGTTTCTGCTATTAAAGAATAACATATTTTAATACTTTTGTGCAAAACCTCACTATGTCCCAACCTGTTTTATATTTAAAAGATGCTTCCATTTTTCAAAGGGAGAATTTAATCCTTTCAGATGTTACTATATCTGTAGACAAAGGGGAGTTTGTGTACCTTATTGGTAAGACTGGAACAGGAAAAAGTAGTTTTATGAAGACCTTATATGGTGATTTACCGCTTACCGAAGGGGAAGGAAGTATTGTAGGTCATGATCTAAGAACTTTAAAAGAAAATGACATTCCTTTTTTAAGAAGAAAGTTAGGAGTGGTATTTCAAGATTTTAAATTACTAAATGACCGCACCGTTCACGACAACCTTTACTTTGTGCTAACTGCAACTGGATGGAAAGATAAAGTTGCCATGGAAAATAAAATAAACGCTGTTCTTGATAAGGTTGGTATGAAAACCAAAAACTTTAAATATCCATATCAGTTATCTGGAGGAGAACAACAACGTGTTGCTATTGCTCGTGCCTTACTCAATGATCCAGAGTTAATTTTAGCAGATGAGCCAACGGGTAACCTTGATCCTCAAACTAGTGTAGAAGTTATGGAAGTACTGCAAGAGATTAACAAAAATGGAAATACAATCCTTATGGCAACACACGATTATGCTTTGTTGCTTAAATATCCTTCAAAGACTTTAAAGTGTGATGAGAGTCAGATATTTGAAGTAGTACAAAAAACAATTTAGACATTATAAATACCATTTGAATGTTATTTGAAAAATTAAATGTAGATCGAATATTTCAATTTTTATTTTTCATTATTTGCATTTTTTATATAGGCTTTTACATGCCTTATGGTTTTGAAGGTACCGATACAGGTTACATTTTTGGGACATCGTGGAATATATATAATGGAGAATTACCCCACAGAGATTATATTTACACACGCCCAGCAATTCCAGCATTTTTTCATACTGTTTTCTTATTTATTTCTGAAACTTACGGATATCTTTTAGACAGAGGGTTTTTCTATATTCAAATTTTCTTTTATTCTTTTTTAGGAGCTAAACTTCTAGTAGAACAGTTTACATTATCGTCTAAAGCATTATTATTTTTTCTTGCTACAGTTGGAGCAATAATTTCAATTCATAGTTACCCACCAATGGGGTGGAATACTATTGACGGGGTATTTTTCTGTATGATTGGAATGTATTTATTAATAAAAAAAGATACGTCAATAGTTCAATTATGTGCAGGAGCATTTTTTTTAGTGCTGGGAGTTTTTTCTAAGCAGTCTTTTTATTTTATGCCCATCTTTATTTTCTTGTATTTCTTATTTAAAAAGGACTTTTACAAATTAAAATATTATACGATTTTTGGAATTATAATGGTATTATTATACGCCTCTTTTAAATATTTTACCAATTCACTATTTCCATTTATAGATCAAACATTTTTACGAACTCCAGCATCTGCTTTGGTAAATTCTGGCATAAAAAATTACTATTTAGCTTTAAAATTTAATTTAATCCCTGTTGTGATAAGTATTGTAACTATTTGGGTTGCTTTTAAATATCTACCTAAAAAATATGCTTTTGGGATATTCAATGTATTAATTGCTGGGTATGCTATCTGGGCTTTTCACCAAGAAGATGGGTTCACTGTTTTTAAAAACTACATTATACAGCTTTTATTTATGGCATCTGCTGGCTTTGCACTGTATAAATCTATTAGAGACAAACGATACTACTTACTTTTATTATTGCTTTGTTTAAGTTGGAGTGCTTCAATTAGTAACGGTTATAAAACCCCTATTCATTTTTCATTACCTATTTTTTTTAGTATTTATATTTTCTTTTTTAATTCCGAAGAAAAAAAATTTCCTGTTGCCATTAGTGGTGGAATTATAGCGTTTTATCTTATTGCTTTTTATTTTGGTTATCAATCAATTTATAGAGAATCTAACCGAAACCAACTCACCTATAATATGGGTGAAGTATATCCTCAATTATCATTTATTAAAAGTGATAAAGACACATTCGAAAAATATAAAGAGTTTAAAAATCTGGCTGCAAAATACCCTAATTTTACAGTTTTACCCTCAATGACATTAGCTCATTATTTAACAGGAACTGTAAACCCAATAGGTATTGATTGGCCATTGGATGTTGAAATTAATAATGAAGCCACACAACTAGAAGCTCAACTTAGAGAAAAAAAGAGTATTGTTTTAATGGAAAATTCAGAATTTTCTGAAAAAGAACTTGAAGGTTATCAATTAGTAGATATAATTGAAAAAGATTGGGCGATACTAGAAAAAACAAATTATTTTACAGTGTATTCTTCTGAAAAATAAAACCTTACTTTTTATCTTTTCTTAGTACCAAATCACATCTCTTTTCTAGTGAAGTATCAATATACAATCTAATTTTTCCATTTTGATTAGGCTTTAAAATTGTATTTTCCCCTATCACAATTTTATTCTTTGAAGCAACAGTTAAAGTTGCATTTTCTGTAAATTCCTGATTTCTAATAACTACGCTTTCAGCATAAGAAGTAATCTTAAAATCCCATCTAGAAAAAAATTGATTTTCTATATAAACTGTTTCTAAAGGACTATATAAATCATGAACCATTTTTACAGCTCTTCCAGTATGCAAAATACCAGCACCATAATTACCTGCATATGGTTTATTTGCTTCAATATTATCAATATTTGTTGCTGTCATTTTTAATATGCTTTCAACCTCATCTACAGGTAAACATGGCGCTAATGAGAACATGAGACCAATAGTTCCAGAAACTAATGGAGTAGCACCAGAGGTTGTTTCATATCTACTATAAATATTTTCGCTTTCAAGGCCGTTTACTATATATTCCCCAAAAGAAAATAGACCAACAGTAGGTGCTAAAATATCAACTTCTTCATTTAAAGTTGCTATCCCTGCTTGGTATATATGAGTTTCTTTTAAAGTATCATTATCTTTAAACCCCATGGTTCTACCTAAGTATCCCCTAACATTTTCAGAATAATATTTTCCATTCTTTTCTTCGATTAATATATTGTCTAATGGAGATTTAAAACGGTACATCACTGCTCCTACAGAAATAACATGCTTATAAGAAGCAGGATAATGTTTTAACTCGCCTTTGGTATCTCTCCATTTTTTATTACCTGAAGCTGCTACAATGATAGTTCCATTATTAAAAATTTCATTAACAACCTCTTGCGCCTCTGGATAATAATTTTTCCCTACCCAACTACAACTAACCACTCTCGCACCAGCATCAGACAATTCTTTTACTTCTTTTAAGTATTTAAAGCTTCCGTAATTGGTTCCAAAAAGGCTACAATCATAACATATTCCTGGTATCCCATATCCATTATCTCCTTGAGCAGCAGCGTTTGCAGCTATACTTAAACCGTGTCCGCCAGCCAAATTAGATTTATGGTAAATAGTTGTTTTACCTTCAAACTCGGGATTAGTTGTATCTATACTCCCGTCTGATATTCCCACAATAACATCTCTTGACCCCGTTGTATAGTACCACGCTTGGGGAGCACCTATATAATCTAAATAATCTAAATTAACTTGAAGTCCTTCATTTTTACCAATGGTACTTGTTAAGCCATAATCATTTGGTTCATAAATTTTCTTGTCTTCTTCTGAAACAATTTTCCCACTCTTAAAAAGGTAAGAGGCATTATTTAATAAATCATCCATCAATGCTTTTTCTTCAGAAATAACAAAAAACGTTTTCTTCCAATCTTCTTTCTTAGCTGTCTTATATGTTTTTTTAAACTCGTGAATGTTATATTTTTTTAATATTGATTTTAAGCGAGTATCTGTCCCTATATATTGTTTTAATGAGTCTTCAGATTTAAATTGTGGATTAAAAACAGTATCTCTGGCAGTTAAATAAAACCAAGTATTCTCCTGAGAGTTTATGGTATTTGAAATAAATACAACCAGAAATAATATAATAATGTTACGTTTCATAATTAACTACAATCTTACATGCTTAAATGAGCACGCTCCAAGTTACTTATTTTAAAAGAAGAAAAAAAGGATTTAATTATTGGTTATCACTTACTGTTTTACATTAAATTGTAAATTAGCACCATAGCTATGATATCAATTTTAATACCCACATATAACTACAACGTTTATCCGTTAGTAGAAAAAATACATAACCAAGCAACAGAATCTAAATTAGATTTTGAAATACGCGTATATGATGATTGTTCACCAAACCCTGTGGTAGAAAATGAAGCAATTCAATTATTGGCAAATGGATATTACAAAAAGCTCAAGAAAAATATTGGTCGAAGTGCTATTAGAAATTTATTAGCTGAGGAGGCAAAATATAAAACCCTTCTTTTTCTTGACGCAGATACAATGGTTTTTAATAATTCTTTTATACATAACTATATAGAAGCTATAGAAGAAAATACTCAAATAATTTATGGAGGTATCGTATATCAAAAAGAAGCACCTCCTGCAGAAGAAATATTACGTTGGAAATATGGTAATAGCAGAGAAGCACTACCAGTTTCTGAAAGAATTAAACAACCTTATCTTCGATTTTTAACACTCAATTTTTTAATAAAAAAAGAGGTTTTTAATGTCTTAAAATTTAACGAGGAAATTCCAAATTTAAGACATGAAGATACCTTATTTGCTTTGGATGCTAAAAAGAAAAACATTCGTGTACAACATATAGAAAATCCAGTAATCCATCTTGGATTAGAGAGAAGTGAAGTATTTTTACGTAAGTCTAATGAATCTGTAGAAGCTTTGCACCTATTTGTAAAAGAAGGATTAATAAAACCCTCGGAAATTGCTCTATCTCAAAAAGCAGATACGTTACAAAAACAAAAATTAGCGGGACCAATAAAGTATTTTTATACACTTTTTAAAAGTGTTATGGAGAAAAATTTACTGTCAAAAAATCCTTCATTATTTATTTTTGATGTCTATAGATTAGGGTATTATTTACAAATAGCATCTCGTTAATATGGCAAAGTTTTCAATCGTTATAGCAGTTTATAATAAAGAGAAATATATAAAACAAACCTTACAAAGTGTACTAAACCAAACTTGTAAAGATTTTGAAATTGTAGTAGTAAATGACGGCTCTACAGATGCAAGTGAAGCTGTGATAAAAAACCTTAACGACCCTAGAATTAAATATTACCCTCAGCAAAATAAAGGGGCCGGTGCTGCCAGAAACACTGCAATAAGTAAAGCATATTCACAATATATTGCATTACTGGATGCCGACGATTATTGGGAAGAAACTTATCTGGAGGAGATCTCTCTACTTATTAAAACATATCCTAAAGAACACGTTTATGCCACTGCTGTACAAGTTCAAACAAAGGGAAAAACAATCCTCTCGGTGTATTCTATTGAAGGATTAAAAGATGAGGAGGTACGTGTTGTTAATTTCTTTGACGCTAGTCACATAAACAGTTTGCTTACCAGCTCAAGTACGGTTATAAAAAAAGAAGTTTTTGAAGAAGTTGGAATGTATGATCCTACAATAAAAAGCGGACAAGACACAGATTTATGGGTTCGGGTTGCATTAAAATACAATGTAGTATTTTTAAATAAACCTCTCGCAACTTATTTATTTGCTCCATCAAGTTTGTCCAATACACGGTTACAGGTTTCAGAAAAAGCCAGCTATGAAAAATATGAAGTATATGAATCTAATAATTTAAGTCTTAAAAAGTTTTTAGACCTAAATAGGTACTCTCTGGCAATTTTAGCAAAATTGAATGATGATAAGGTTTCTTTTAGAAAAAATTATGAAAAAATTGATTTTTCTAACTTAAATCCAAAACAACGCTTTTTAGTTAAAAGCCCTTCATTTATAGTAAAAACAATGTATAATTTTAAAGTTTATTTAGAGAAGCAAGGCATCTATTTAAGCGCCTTTAAATAATTTAAAATCTTTGTACTCTCTTATATAATCTTCTTCTTTATACACTTCACTAACAAGTGATAAACAAACCGCTCCTGCAGAAAAATTTTCTAATTCACGCCATACACCACTTGGGATAAGCAAGCCCTTATTGGGTCTATTTAACGTAATGATTCTTCTTTCTTTTCCATTATCGAGTACTACGTCAAAACTTCCACTTAATGCAATTAAAAACTGTTTTAACTCGATATGAGCGTGACCTCCTCGAGAAGAATCACTAGGTACATCATATAAGTAATACACCCGTTTTATTGAAAATGGCAGGACCTCTTTTTCAATAACCGAAAGATTTCCGCGTCCATCAGGATCGCTAATCTTTGGTATTTCAATTAAATTTATATTGTCTAAATTAACGTAACTCATTTTGAAGTAATTGATTCCACTTTTTTGAAATTTCTTCCATAGAAAATTGTGCTACAGAGGTTTGTGCGTTTTTTTTGCATGTAGTATATAGTGCATCATCAAAACACATGTTCTTTAATGCTTCAGAAAATAAAGGTAGGCTTCTTTCTGAAATTAACAAACCGTTTTCTTGGTGTTTAATTATTTCTGAAGGACCAGATTTTATATCCAATGCAACTACAGGTGTTCCCACCGAAAGTGACTCTATTAATACCATAGGAAAACCTTCATATTTACTGGTTAATGTAATAAACTTTGCATTTGTAATTATTGAAAATGGTTTGCTACTATAAGGTAGAAATAATATATAATCTTTCGCTGGCAATGTGTATGCTAACTCCTTAAGCATTTCACTGTCTTTGCCTTCACCCATTATGACAAGATAGATTGATTTTTTCCACACTTCAGATTGTGAAAAAGCAGTCAATAAAAAAGAAAAATCTTTTATGCGATCGTCTAATCTACCATAAGAGAGTATATATTTTTTGTTTTGAAGTTCTTCTGGTAGTTTTACATTTTCTTGACTCCAATTTTTATTATACGCATTGTATATTGTAGAACAATTACGAACACCTATTTTCTCTGCAACTTCCTCTTGTATGTATCTTGAAACAGCTACCGTTGCTACATTTTTATTGTAGATTTTCACTGCTTTTTTGTGCTCTATTGTAAAGTATTGTTCCTGTTTAGAGCTATGAACAACATAGATAGTTTTTAAACCATTGTATATATAATTGGCATAAAAAACTTCTCGTTTTAAATCATTTTTAGGGCGGTGGTCAATTATAAAATCAAAATCCTGAGACTTTAAATATTTTCTAAGTTTTCTAAAACGTGATAGTTTGGAAATTGTAGAGTCTTTTTTATTTTTAAATTTTCCAAGATTAAAAAGAGTTCCTTGGTATGGATAATCTATTTCGTCTGTTAAGATTACGATATGAACATCATAACCCAATGATGATAACATTTCTGAATGCACCGCGCAAGAACGTTCTAAACCTCCTTTACCAAGGGAAATTGATACCAAACAAACTTTAATTTTTTCTTCTTTGAGGGGCATCGTCATGAATTGTAGTATTTTTGGACGTGTTGTTGGCAAATATAATGCATTTATGAAGATACTCTTAGTAGGTGAATATAGTAGGTTACATAACTCTTTAAAAGAAGGACTTATTGCTTTAGGTCATGAGGTAACTCTTATTGCCACAGGTGATTATTTTAAAAACTATCCAGCAGATATAAAGTTACACAGGAAATTTGAAACTGGAATTTGGTTAAAAGTGCTTGTAAGTTTTTACAAGCTTTTTGGTATTAGCATTACCTCTATTTCATTAAAGAATCAGTTTTTTAAGCACAAAAAAGAATTAGTTGGTTTTGATATAGTACAACTTATTAACGAAAGTCCATTTAGTATTTTACCAAGAGAAGAAAAAAAAATCATTACATTTTTAAAAAATAATAACAAAAAACTTTTCTTACTTTCTTGCGGAACCGATTATTTAAGTGTTTCTTATGCTTTAAGTGATGCTGTTCGGTACTCTATTTTAGAAGGTTATAAAAATGAAACTACCCCTAAAAAAAAGTATCATTATATTTTAAAATATATCTCTACTCCTTTTAAAGAACTCCACAAATTTGTTTTTAGTAATGTTAATGGAGTTATTGCTTCAGATATTGATTATCATCTTCCACTAAAAGGTAACTCAAAATATACTGGTCTAATTCCAAACCCTATAAATACAGATACACTTAAATTTATTGAAGTTCCACACCAAGATAAAATTCATATTTTTCTTGGTATAAATCGAGGTAACTATCATACAAAAGGGATTCATTATTTTGAAGAAGCACTTAGCATTATTCAAAAGAAATATTCAGAAAAAATTAAAATTGAAATTGTTGAGAGCTTACCGTATGCAGAATATATTGAAAAGTATAATAATGCTCATATTATTTTAGATCAAGTTTTAGCATTCGATCAAGGTTACAATGCACTGGAAGCAATGGCGAAAGGAAAAGTTGTTTTCACAGGCGCAGAAAAAGAATTTGAAGCTTTTTACAATCTTAAAAAAACTGTCGCTATTAATGCAGTACCAGATTCAAAAAAAATTGCATCTGCTTTAGAAGATTTAATTCTTAATCCTGAAAAAATTACAGTGATAGGTGCAAATGCACGCGAGTTTATTGAAAAGGAGCACAACTATAAAAAAGTTGCACAACTGTATATAGATTGCTGGCAAAAATACTAAACTTCTATCTTTTCTCTTTTATTTCTAAAATAACGAAACACTAAAAATAATACCACAAAGAAATAAATAATGTATCTAAAAAAGTGTCCCATTACAACCCCTTCCACTCCATATATATCTGCTAAATAATACGCGAATACATAAAAAAGTCCCAAGGACAATACTTCAGAGAAAATAAAATTACGAACCATCTTCTTAGCCAAAAATTGATGGGCTAATACCAAGGACGCCAACCTTACAAAATCACCAAGCAATTGCCATTTAAACAAGGGCAACATTCCATTAAAATCTGGATAAATTAATTGTATTACAAACTCTCTTAAAAAATAAACTATGATCATTCCTACTCCAAAAATTGGCAATAGGGTTTTATAAATGGAAAAAAGTTCTTTTTTAAACCCATGTTCGGTGTGAATACTAGCAAATTTAGGTATAACATACAATGTAAAAATAGCACCAGTAAACACCATATAATTTGATGATATATTAGACATTGCTGTCCAAATACCAGCATCTGCTTCTGTAATGCGGTTGGTAATCATGGTACGAATATCAATCTCTACATAATTAAGCAATACAGTAGAAAAAAATGACATTAAAGAAAAAGCTAATAACTCCTTAGCCATTGGTGTTTTAAAACTTAGTTTAGAAAACTGTACATACTCTTTTAAAACACTAAAAAAAATAAACAATAATACCACCAATTGTATAAATGGGGTAATTGCAATAGCAACTAGCGCACCATCAATATTATATTGGTATAAAAAAAGCACAGTTAAACCTGCACTTATTAAATAGCTTATCAAGTCAATTTTTGCAAACTTTTTGTATTTCGACAAGCCATTAATAACACCATTAAAAATTCGCTGTAGACTTATAAAAGGTACTGTAACAGCTATTAGTTTAATAAGATATATAAAATCACTTGATGAAAATAACAAGTCACTTAAAAAAGGAGCAGCAAAAAATAATACTAAAGAAGTTAAAACTGTACCTATAATTGAAAACACAAATGTGGTAGAAAACAATCGTTGAAGCTGCTCTTTATCATTTTTATATTCTGAAACGTACTTTACAACGCCAGTAAAAATCCCTATAGAAGACACTGATGAAAGTAGCTGTGTAAGGTTACGTAACTGCCCTATTTTTGCTATTCCGGCTTCTCCTACCATTTCGGCAAGAAGTCGCTGAATTAACAACGAAATTACCAATCTAATACTTATAACCGTCGCATTTAAAGAAGTCATCTTTAGCAACAAATTACCGCGTATAAATTCTGGTATTTTCAATTAATAAGCGTTTATAACTGATATTACTTTTTTTACCTCGTCATCATTCATTATTGGACTCATTGGCAAACTAACTACCTCATTGTGTATTTTTTCTGAAATTGGAAAATGTAAAGAATTAAAATGAGGAAATGCCTTTTGTTTATGTGGTGGTATTGGATAATGTATTAAACATCCTATTTCATGTTTCTCAAGATATTTCATAAAATCTACTCGATTAGTTACACGTATAACAAATAGGTGAAATATATGATTCTCACTTCCATTGTAATAAGGAAGTATAATTTTTGAATTTTTAATTTCTGAAATATATCTTTTTGCAATGCTTCTACGTAAATTATTATCTGCATCAAGAGAAGAGAGTTTACAATCTAAAAATACAGCCTGAAATGGATCTAATCTTGAGTTAAAACCTGCATATTCATTTACATACTTTGTAGTAGTTCCATAATTCCTTAATTTTCTAATTACAGTTGCTAATGCATCATCATTAGTGGTTACTGCACCTCCATCACCTAACGCACCTAAATTTTTTGAAGGATAAAAACTAAATCCCGCAGCATTACCTAAGTTACCTGCTTTTATTTTTTTTTCAGTTTGTGCTCCATGTGCTTGTGCTGCGTCTTCAATAACTAATAAATTATGTTCTTTGGCTAACGAATTAATGACATCCATTGGAGACAATTGACCATACAAATGCACAGGCATAATACCTTTTGTTTTTTTTGTTATAGCTGCTTTTAAAGCAGGAATATCAAAATTAAATGTGTTAGATTCTGCTTCTACTAAAACTGGTTTTAAGCCCGCTTGTTCAATTGCAAGGATGGTCGCAATATAAGTGTTGGATGCTACTAGGATTTCATCGCCTTCCTTTAATTTATTTAAAATTTTATACCCTTCAAGTATAAGGCGTAATGCATCTAAACCTGTACCCACACCAATGCAATGTGCTACTCCACAATACTTGGCAAAATCATCTTCGAAGGCTTTTAATTGATCTCCTAAAATATAATATCCAGTATCTAAAAAGTTTTTAAAACGTTCTTGAAATTGCTTTTCAAAACGTTGGTTTACTCCTTGAAGATTTAAAAATGATATCATATAAATACAGAATCAAGCATTGTAAAATTAGAAGTCTTTACCTTATAAAATTGATGTACTACACTACGAGCACCAAAACATTCTTTCCAATAAAGTAAACCTTCATTTATATTTTTCCCTTGGTTTTGATTAGAAATTCCAAAATCAAAATATCTTTTATCTACGTAACGGGTATTAATTAAATATTCGAATAAAAAATCTAGGCTACCTAATTGTTGTTTGTCTGCATTTGCAGAAATATATTGAACATGAGCAACTGTCGAAGTTTCATACAGAGTAGCACCCGCAACAATTTCTCCATCTTTTAAAACATTATATTGTACTATTTGTTTTTTAAATTTTTCTGCGAGTTGCTCTATTTCTGAAAGAGAATGAACAGGTGCCGCTTGATGTCTTTCTTGTAAATTAGGGATTAAAATTTGATTCCAGAATGATTTAAAATCATTTCCCTCTTCAATTGTTAACCCCAGCTTTTTAGCTTTTTTTACGCCTTCAACACGGTTAGATTGTATTTTAATTTTGTTATTGTAATCTATAGTACTTGAAACATCGGTTCTAATAAGCTTTGCTTTAGTTAAAAACATTGCATAATCTAACTCATCACTAGGTAGAATTGAGTAAATTTTAGGAAGTAATTTAAGCTGAAGCGTTTTAATTTCTTCAGAATTTAAAAATGATAAAAGCGCTTTAAAAATACCAATTGCTTCCTGTAATTTCATTTTTTTATCTAAGACTAATCCGCCATAAGTGAGACCTTGATGTGAATATACAACATTGTCAACTCTATTAGCAGGAAGTACTCCTACTAAAGTATCGCCTTTAAAAATTAATAATGAATAATCATTAAATCGATCTTGATGATAGTCCATATAATTTCTATTAAACAAAAAAGTTGCGTTCTTTGCCTGTTTTACAAAAGCATCCCAACTATTTTTATCTTTAGAGGCATACCTCTTTACATTAAATATAGTTTGCGTGTTATTATTGGCTTTATTGTTCAAAAAACAGATGTTAATAAGTAGAATGTAAAGCTAAAATTATTTTTAATTTTATCTTGCGAGACGTAAAGAAAAAACGCAATAATTTGAATAAAATTCTACCTACTGCTAGAAAAAACATTTCTCTTGAAAGTAAAGTGATTGCTGTTCTCTTTATTTTACTTTTTATTTATTTCATTTTACAACCTGCACTTTACTCTCCAGACACCTATTCGTACATAGGAGGATATATTTATAGATCCCCGGTTTATGTTATTTTCTTAAGAATATTTCAATTTATATTTGGAAGTTTTTTCGATTATAGTGTTGTTGGTTTTCAACTTATACTAGGTTTTAGTTGTATTTATATAATTTATAAAAACTTAAGTACTTTATTAAAGTTAAAACTCTGGCAAAAATTATTAGTATTTCTGGTATTAATTTTTCCTTATTTTCCTCCATTATCTATTGGTAATAATATTACTTCCGAAGGTATTTCATATCCTTTGTATTTAGTTATGATTTCATTTGCAATAGACTTTCTTTATAGAGAAAAAGACAAATCGGTTTATTTATTCTCTATCGTTTTTATTGTATTATCATTAACTCGAGGACAATTTTTTATAGTAGCTCCCATATTAGCATTCTTGTTTATTTTAAGAGAGCGTAAATCTATTTTTAGCCAAAAAAATATTCTCCTTTTGGCACTTATTTTATTAATACCTTTTATTGCAAACACTTTAGACAAAAGCTATCATAAAATTATTCACGGGCATTTTGTAACTACTCCATTTAGTTTTGTAAATGCAATGACGTTACCACTTTTTGTATCTCATAAAGAAGATGTGGAAAGTCTAAAAAATAAAGATCATAAAGTTATATTTAGTAAAACTCATTCTACCATAGAGCAATTGGGACTTCTTAATGCAAATATAGATAAGGGGAATTCAGAAAAATATAAAATTTTTCATCAAAATGTTCCTATTATTTGCAATCAAACTTTTCATAAAACAGGGTTAGATCACTATGAAAACGTAGATACTACTCCTAATAAAAATGCAGTTTTAATAGAACAAGCAAGTAAAGAAATGCTTCCTATATTAGTTTCTAATAACTTTAGAGCCTATATTTCTTTATACTTTACAAGTATTCAACACGGTTTTAAATCTATATTTGCTTTAGGATTTGTACTATTAATTTTTATTTATAGTGGATTTTTGTCATTAAAAAATTTCACTATAGAAAACGGAATATTGTTTTTATCAACTTTACTAATTATATCTAATGCAATGATTGTGGCATTTGCATCTCATTCAATTATTAGGTATTTATTTTATAATTATTTCTTCGGAATAATATTATTAATAATTCTATTTAGAAAAATAACATCAAAAATATGAATCTTGAGCTTAGTGTAGTAATGCCTTGTCTTAATGAAGCCGAAACTCTTGCAGTATGCATTAAAAAGGCACAATCTTTTTTTGAAAAAGAAAATATTGCTGGTGAAGTTGTAATTGCAGATAACGGAAGCACAGATGGTTCTCAAAAAATCGCTCTTGAATTAAACGCGCGTGTTATTGATGTTCCCCAAAAAGGATACGGTAATGCTTTAATAGGTGGTATTAATGCTGCTCACGGAAAATATATAATGATGGGCGATGCAGACGATAGTTATGATTTTAGCAATATGATGCCCTATCTTATTAAGTTGCGAGAAGGTAATGATTTGGTTATGGGAAACCGTTTTAAAGGTGGAATTAAAAAAGGAGCTATGCCATTTTTACATAGATACTTAGGAAATCCTGTTCTTTCTTTTATAGGGCGTTTATTTTTTAATTCGAAAATTGGAGATTTTCATTGCGGTTTAAGAGGATTTAGTAAAGAAGCTTTTTATAAAATGGAGCTTAAAACAACAGGAATGGAGTTTGCTAGTGAAATGATTGTAAAAGCAAGTTTAAATGAATTAAAAATTGCCGAAGTACCTACAATTTTATCCCCAGATGGTAGATCACGCCCTCCTCATTTAAATACATGGAAAGATGGATGGAGACATTTGCGATTTTTACTACTTTATAGCCCAAAGTGGCTTTTCTTTCTACCAGGAATACTGTTAATGGTGTTTGGGTTGATTACTTCCACTATGTTAGTTATTGGACCAGTAAAAATAGGGACTATAACGTTTGATATACATACGTTACTTTTTACAAGTGGTTTTATATTAATAGGGTTTCAATTTATTCTATTTTATGGTCTTACCAAAGTATTCACAGTCGAAAATAATTTACTTCCCAAATCCAAAAAATACGATACACTATTTAAATACATCACGATGGAAAAAGGGCTAATATTAGGAGCACTTTTTGTAGTTACTGGAATTGTATTGAGTTTTATTGCTTATAACTATTGGCAGGATATTAATTTTGGGAATATTAATAACTTTAATACTCTTCGTATTGTAATACCTGCAATAATAAGTATGTTATTGGGAGTACAAATTATATTATTCAGTTTGTTTTTTAGTATCCTTGGATTAAAAAAATAAAGATTCTATTAAATAAAAAATCCCGCTTGAAGCGGGATTTTTTATTATTATAATTTATTTCTCTTTCTATCTGTTTCTTTTAGATAAATTTTACGAAGACGTAAGTGGTTTGGAGTTACCTCAACATATTCATCTTTCTGAATATATTCTAAAGCTTCTTCCAACGAGAATTTAATCGCAGGAATAATCTTTGCTTTATCGTCTGCTCCAGAAGAACGCACGTTACTCATTTTCTTAGTCTTGGTAATGTTTACTACCATATCATCTTGACGAGAGTTCTCACCAATTACTTGTCCTTCATAAATATCCTCATTAGGATTTACAAAGAAACGACCTCTATCTTGTAACTTGTCAATAGAATAAGGAATAGCAGATCCATTTTCCATAGAAACTAAACTTCCATTTTGTCTTTCAGGAATACCTCCTTTTAATGGTTGGTATTCTAAGAAACGATGAGTCATAATTGCTTCACCAGCAGTTGCAGTAAGTAAGTTATTACGTAGACCAATAATACCACGAGATGGAATATTGAATTTACATATCATTCTTTCTCCTTTACCTTCCATACTTAACATTTCACCTTTTCTAAGAGTTACCATATCAATTGCACGTCCACTCACAGTTTCTGGCAAATCGATTGTTAATTCTTCTACAGGTTCGCATTTAACACCGTCAATTTCTTTTATAATTACTTGAGGTTGCCCAATTTGTAATTCATATCCTTCACGACGCATTGTTTCAATTAAAACCGATAAGTGTAATACACCACGACCAAACACCATAAATTTATCGGCACTGTCTGTAGGCATCATACGTAATGCTAAGTTTTTTTCTAATTCACGCTCTAAACGCTCTCTAATATGACGAGATGTTACAAACTTTCCATCCTTTCCAAAGAAAGGTGAATCGTTAATTGTAAACAACATACTCATAGTTGGCTCATCAATTGCGATAGTTTTTAACGCTTCTGGATTTTCAAGATCGGCAACAGTATCACCAATTTCAAATCCTTCTAATCCAACTAAAGCACATATATCACCTGCTTTAACTTCAGTAACTTTTAAACGGCCTAAACCTTCAAAAGTATGTAGTTCTTTTATTCTTGATTTTGTAATAGTTCCATCGCGTTTAACCAATGCAACTTGCATATTTTCTTTTAAAATACCTCTTTGTAAACGTCCAATTGCGATACGTCCTGTAAAAGATGAAAAGTCTAAAGAAGTAATAAGCATTTGTGGAGTACCTTCTTCTATTTTAGGATCTGGTATATGTGCTAATACCATATCTAATAATGGCTCAATATTTTCTGTTTGCTCTTTCCAGTCATCACTCATCCAATTATGCTTTGCAGAACCGTATACTGTTGGAAAATCTAATTGCCATTCTTCAGCACCTAATTCAAACATTAAATCAAATACAGATTCATGTACTTCGTCTGGAGTACAATTTTCTTTATCTACTTTATTAACTACCACACAAGGTTTTAAACCTAAATCGATAGCTTTCTGTAATACAAATCGTGTTTGTGGCATTGGTCCTTCAAAAGCATCTACCAATAGTAATACACCATCTGCCATGTTTAATACACGCTCTACTTCACCACCAAAATCGGCGTGACCAGGAGTATCAATTATATTAATTTTTGTGCCTTTATAAACAACAGAAACGTTTTTTGAAGTAATTGTAATCCCTCTTTCACGTTCCAAATCGTTATTATCCAATATAAGTTCTCCCATGTGTTCATTTTCACGGAATAAGCTACAATGGTGCATAATTTTGTCGACCAAAGTTGTTTTACCGTGATCTACGTGTGCTATAATGGCGATGTTTTTAATATTCATAACGTTGCTCTCTTTTAAGGCGGTGCAAAAGTAGTGTTTATTTATCAAATAAAACACTATCATTTTCTTTTATTTAAAAGATAAAATCTTATTGCCAGCTCTTGTTATTATTTAACTTTCAAACAATTACAACATTTTTTAAAAAAATTCTTTTAATAAATCTGTGTTTAAATAGTCTAGATTATGACAATTTATTTGTAGAATTAGCAAATAAAACTATTATGACTCTCAAGGGATAATAATTATTATCTTTGCATCCTAAAATTTTGTTATGAACCTCGATCTAATTCCAAAAATAAAGCATACAAAATCAAACAACTTTTTTCTGCTTGCAGGTCCCTGCGCTATTGAAGGTGAGGATATGGCAATGCTAATCGCTGAAAAAATTGTGGCTATTACAGACCGCCTTGAAATTCCTTTTATATTTAAAGGAAGCTTTAAAAAAGCAAACCGGAGTCGTATTGATAGTTTTACAGGAATTGGAGATGAAAAAGCATTAAAAATACTTCAAAATGTTTCTAACACTTTTAATGTGCCAACAGTTACAGATATCCACGAGGTAACAGATGCTGCTTTAGCTGCGCAATATGTAGATGTATTGCAAATTCCTGCTTTTTTAGTTCGTCAAACAGATTTAGTTGTTGCAGCTGCAAACACAGGTAAAGTTGTAAACTTAAAAAAAGGACAATTTATGAGTCCAGAAAGTATGCAACACGCTGTAAAAAAAGTAACAGATTGTGGTAATAATCAAGTTGTAATTACAGACCGAGGCACTATGTTTGGTTACCAAGATATGATTGTTGATTTTAGAGGAATTCCTACCATGAAACAATATGCTCCTGTTGTATTAGATGTTACTCATAGCTTACAACAACCTAATCAAACAATTGGTGTAACGGGTGGTCGTCCAGAAATGATATCAACTATAGCACGTGCTGGAATTGCTACTGGTGCCGATGGGCTTTTTATAGAAACACATTTTGATCCTGCCAATGCAAAAAGTGATGGTGCAAATATGCTTGATTTAAATAGACTTGAAAAATTGCTTACAGATCTTGTTGCAATTAGAAAAACCATTAATCATTTATAATATTTTTTGTCACGTAATTGATACGATTCATTAATTACATTTATTAATATGATTGGGTCTATAACTTCTAATTTGAAATACCTCAGTGATTTCATATGTTTTCTATTTCCTAAAGTTAAATATTTTTCATTTTTTGTAATGTGGGCTCCATTCCAAAAAACTAAGTCAATATAACCTTTGGTACAATTTAAATAACAGAAACCCTTTTTATCTATATGTGTATAAAAAGGTAATCCCCATTTATATTGAAGAACTACACTAGGAACTGTTGTTTCTATAAATACCTGTAGTTCTAATAAAATAGATCGAAATGGTTCGGCTTGTTTTAGTATATACTGAGATGCAGGATTCATACATGCTAAAATAGCAATAAATATAAAAAGCCCTTTCATAAGTTGAAAGGGCTTTTTATATTGATTAGAATTTGGCTAAATTCAAATATCAAAATGATTAGTTAGTTAAAAAAAAGGCTTCTCTATTCAAGAGAAGCCTTTGTAAATAATCGCTATTATTAACTCCCCAATTAATTAAGCTATACAAAGATGAAGCAAAACTAACTCGCTTACAAGAGGTAAAGAACCATTTCTAAACAGGGTTTTTCCTGTTTTTTAATTAAAGTTTTTTAATAAAAATGATTTCTGAAAATTTAGGTCAAAAAAAAGAGATTGCCCACGATGAGCAATCTCTAAAATGCTTTTATTAACTCCCCAATTAATTAAGCATTGTAAAGATGCGAAAGAAAGCGAATATAATGCAACAGGATTTTTCCTGTTTTTAAAAGGGGGTTTTTCCTATTTTTAAATTCCTTTATAAAAAAAAGGCTGTTCAGTTAAGAACAACCCCTTTTTTAGCAATGCTTGCATTAACTCCTCAATTAATTAAGCAATTCAAAGATTAAAAAAATGTATACTTAATACAAGAGTGAAATCCCCCTTTTTTTATTTTAACTCAAAACAAATTATACTCTTTAAGTTTAATAATTTCAATTCCCTGATGCACTTTGAATTTGTATTAATTAGTTTTAAATTGTACAACTAAGTTTTAACCATCCTACTATGAGGTTTATTTACTCACTTCTTTTATTTTTTTGTGTAATTGTTTCTTGTAAACAAGAACAAGAAAAAGTAACTTCTTTAGAAACAAATAACAATAACAAAACCATTGCTTCGGAAACTTCTCAAATGATAGATAGTATAAAACAAGTAAAAAGGATGACAAATTTTAGAAACCACCCTTATGAAAGTTATGAGAAACTAAAACTAGTTGAAGCAGAATACAATACTGCCAAAGCTAATAACACACTTACATCGCAACTATATGTAGAATATGGACAGACCTTATTAGAGGCAGGAAGGTCACAAGATGCTATAAATGTATTTGAAGATATTTTAAACAGAATGCCCGAAAACAAAAAAATTACTCCAACCACAAAAGGGCTTCACGATGCGCTTGCAATAAGTTATATGAGGGTTGGAGAACAAATAAACTGTAGAGACAATCACTCTATAGAATCTTGTTTATTTCCTATAAAAGGTAGTGGCATTCATAAAAACAAAGAGGGATCCAAAAAAGCTATAAAACAATATGAAGCAATCTTAAAGGTATTTCCAACAGACCTAAGAAGCAAATGGTTACTAAATGTAGCGTATATGACTTTGGGAGAATACCCAGATAATGTACCACCTGCATATTTAATTCCTCCAAAACTTTTTGAATCTGAATATTCAATTCCTGTTTTTGAAAACATTTCTATGAACATGGGATTGGATGTTAATGATCTTGCAGGAGGAGTAATTGTTGATGATTTTAATAATGATGGTTTTATAGATATTATAGCATCTTCATGGGGAATGTCTGGACAAATACATTATTTTAAAAATGAAGGGAATGGAAATTTTACAGATAAAACTGCAGATGCTGGCCTGCAAGGACTAATTGGCGGCCTTAATTTAATACAGGCAGATTATAACAATGATGGATTTTTAGACATATTTGTTCAAAGAGGTGCTTGGAGTGGTTTTAAATGGATGGGGCAAATGCCAAATTCATTATTAAAAAACAATGGAGATGGAACATTTACAGATGTTACTATAAGCTCTGGATTATTTGCTAAACACCCAACCCAATCTGCGGTATGGCTAGATTTTAATGCAGATGGATGGTTAGATTTATATGTTGCAAATGAAACGCATACAAAAGAAGAGCTTAATCCTTGTCAATTTTATGTAAACCAGAAAGATGGGACTTTTAAAGACATTGCTCCTCAATTAGGACTAGATTTTACTGAATATATAAAAGGAGTAACTGCCGGCGATATTAACAACGACAATCTTCCAGACATTTATATTTCTATACTTAATCGCCCTAATAAATTAATGGTAAATAGAGGCGGAACAGCTATTGAAGATTGGAAATTTGAAGACATTGCAGCAAAAACAAATACAATGGAACCAGTTGAAAGTTTCCCTACTTGGTTTTTTGATTATAATAATGACGGTTTAGATGATATTTTTGTTTCCAGCTTTGATATATATTCTTTAAAACAACCAGCTTGGGAAGTAGCAGCAGATTACCTAGATGAAAAAATAAATGCAGATTTTCCTCGACTTTATAAAAACACAGGGAATGAAACTTTTACAAATACAACCCAAGCTTCAAATTTAAATCACGTTTTACCTGCAATGGGCTGTAACTATGGTGATATAGATAATGATGGATATTTAGATATGTATTTTGGTACTGGAGCACCAGATTATAGAGCAATTATCCCAAATAAAATGTTTAGAAATGCTAAAGGAGAAAAATTTCAGGATGTTACTTCTGCAGGTAATTTTGGGCATTTACAAAAAGGCCATGGAATAGGTTTTGCAGATATGGATAACGATGGAGACCAAGACATTTATGCTGTAATGGGTGGCTCAGTTTCTGGTGATATTTTTCAGAATGCTTTTTTTGAAAATCCGGGAAATAATAATCAATTTGTAATAATAAGATTAAAGGGAACAACTTCAAATCGTTCAGCAATAGGAGCAAGAATTAAAGTTACCATCGAAAATAATAATGGAACTACTCAGGATATATATAATACTGTAAGCTCTGGTGGTAGTTTTGGCGCAAATAGTTTACAAGCAGAAATTGGTCTAGGCAATTGTAAAGGCATTAAAAACATTGCAATAGATTGGCCAGATGGTAAACCGGGTTATATTGATTATGGTTCTGCAAAAACAGGAACAATACTTAGTATTGAAGAAGGTAAAACAAACATAAATGTATTAAACCTTAATACTTTTACCTTTAATAAAATGAATCATTCTGGATCTCACGATATGATGTAAATCACAAAATTTTCAAAAAAAACTCTCCTACTTAAAAATTATTCAAAAGAAATACTTTACTTTGTAATTCAAAGTACTTTATTATGAGCGAACAAGATTATTTAAAAGACATCAGCGAGATTAAAAATTTGATGAATCGTTCTTCTCGTTTTATCTCCCTTAGCGGACTTTCAGGAATATTGACTGGAGTGTATGCTATTATTGGCGCAGTAATAGGTTATGTATTTATATTTCCAGAACCGGGAGAGTTCTTATATATTCATAGTTGGGATTTTAAAATACTCCTCGCTTTATTAGCTTCTGTTGCAATTTTAAGTATAGTTACAGCATACCTTTTAACTACAAAAAAAGCCAAGAAAGACAATGTAAAGATTTGGGATAGTACTACTCGACGTTTATTACTTAACTTTTTAATTCCGTTGGTTACAGGTGGAATTTATATTCTTATTAAAATAAATAATCAGCATTATGGCTTAACTGCCGCATTAATGTTAATTTTTTATGGACTGGCATTAGTAAACGCTTCAAAATACACCGTTGGTAATGTAAAGTATTTAGGGTATGCACAAATTGTTTTAGGTCTTATTTGTTCTGCATTACCAGGATATGGATTTTGGTTTTGGATATTAGGATTTGGTGTATTTCATATTATCTACGGAAGCATAATGCTTTTTCAAGAGAAAAAAAGGTAACGTGGGAATTATAGACAACATAAATAAATTATTTGATCACCGAATTCGTTTGGGAATCATGTCTATTCTTATGGTAAACGAAGACGCAGATTTTAATCGACTTAAAGAATTACTAGACGTAACAGATGGTAATTTAGCAAGCCATATTAAAGCTCTGGAACAAGCAGAATATTTATTAGTAGAAAAACAATTTATAGGAAGAAAACCTAATACAAGTTATAGCGCAACTAAATTGGGAAAAGCAGAATTTAAGAAACATATCAGTGCCCTCGAAAAATTAATTAAAAAGGAATAACTCTATTTTTTTATAAACTTACTTTGAATTACAAAGTACTTTAAATACAAATATAATGATATCATTTACAAAGGTTCGAAACATAGCTGCTACATTTTTTTGCATAGGAACTCTACTGTTTCTTTTACAAATCACTATTGGCAAAAGCATAGATTTAATCTTCGTAGGATTACTATTTGTAGTTATAGCAATCATATTTAATCTTATTGTTTTGCTTGTATTAATTATAAACCTTATTCAGTTTGATCAATTACACACGTTAAAATCTATTGGCATTATAGTACTCAATTTACCTATAGCTGCTGGGTATTTATATCTCATACTTGAATATTCATAAACTCACTATACTAATTTTAATAAACATCATATTATGGAACAGAAAAAAGGAAAATTCACAAGTTGGTTACGTAACTCAATCACCGCTCGTATGTTAATAGTAGGCTTTCTACTCTTGGTATTATTAATCCCCTTAGAGTTTGTAAAAACATTGATAAGCGAACGCGCTATTAGACAAAAAGAAGTTGTAAATGAGATCAATGATAAATGGGGTAAAGAAGTTTTACTATCTGGGCCTATGCTAAAAGTCCCATATAAAGTCTTTAAAGAGGATCGCATTTTTAATGAAAAATCAAAAACCTATCAAACAAAAACTGAAGTCATTGTAAAAAACGCATATGTGTTTCCAAATCAATTAAATATTATTTCTAACGTAAATACAAAACCTCTTAATCGAAGTATATACGAGTCTGTAGTCTATACGGCAGATATACAAATAAATGGAAACTTCCCGAAGTTAGACTTTTTAGAAAAAGATATTAAACCAGAGGATATCTTGTGGGATAAAATTACTGTTTTAGTAAAAACGTCAAATTTAAAGGGTATTAAAAGCACCTTAGAAGTAAACATCAACAACCAGCAATTAACAATGGCTCCCTTATACGACCGTGAGTATTTAACAACCATACAAAGTAGTTACATCACTAATTTTACTGAAAATGAAAACTCCAGTTTACCTTTTTCATTCGATGTGAAAATTAATGGAAGTGAAAGTTTAAAATTTATTCCTATTGGTAAAGAAACAAAAGCAAAAATGACCTCAGCTTGGCATTCTCCTGGTTTTGACGGAATGTTTCTACCAGACGATGAAACAAAAACCGTGTCTCAAGATGGGTTTAATGCAGAATGGGAAGTTTACCAGATTAATCGCCAATTTGAACAAATATTTTATGGCTCACTACCAGATCTAACCGAATTTGCATTTGGAACCAACTTTATTATTCCCGTTGACGAATATCAAAAAACGGAGCGTACTGCCAAGTACGGTTTTATGGTTATAGGACTCACTCTATTGGTTTTTCTCCTAATCCAACTAGTAAGTAAAATCTATATTCATCCTTTTCAATATGTAATGATTGGACTTGCTCTGGTAATGTTTTATACTCTTTTACTCTCTATTGGCGAACATAGTAGCTTCTTAAAAGCCTATGCAATTGCCTCTTGTGCAGTACTGGGATTAATCACAATATATTCGCAAGTAATATTAAAAGGGTTTAAATTTCCTTTGTTAATCTGCACCTCATTAGCATCACTATATGGCTTTATATATGTAATTATACAATTGGAGAATTATGCTTTATTGGTAGGTAGCATTGGTCTGTTTTTGATTCTTGCAATTATTATGTTTGCTTCACGAAAAATTGATTGGGGCAACGAATCTTAAATAATAAAAAGGATGTTTACTTATAAAAAGCACTATTTCTTAGTCTCATTGCTATTGCTACTAATAGAAATATGCATCGCATTATTTGTAACTCAACCTTTTATAAGAGGTTTCTTAGGAGACGTTTTGGTAGTATTATTACTATATACGCTCCTAAGATCCTTTATAAGAATAACTATAAAAGTTGCTTGTACAATAGTGTTATTATTTTCCTTCGGAATTGAAATTCTTCAGCTATTTAATATTGCGGAAAGATGGAACATAACATCACCTATTTTAATTACAATTACAGGCAATACCTTTGATATTTTAGACTTAGTAGCCTACACTGTAGGTGTACTTTTAATAGCAGTATTCGAATACAAATTTTTTAAAAAATGGAAGCAATAAAAACGGTTTTCTTCAATAAGTTTAGAATATTCTCTATACTTTTTCTTTCTATTTCTGCTTGTATTATTTTGTTAATGATACGCATGAAGATTACCCAATCTTTCTTTTTACTTTTTTTAGTTTGGAATCTTTTTCTCGCAACACTCCCCTACCTTATATCAACTTATCTTTTAACAAAAGAAAAACTTAATAAACCTGTTTTCTTGATTTTGTTTATATGCTGGTTAGCGGTTTTGCCCAATGCACCTTATATACTAACAGATTTATTACACCTTCGATCTAACGAGTCTCAGGTTTGGCTTGATATGCTTATCATAGTATGGTTTGCAACAAATGGGATGCTATTATATTTTCTTTCGTTGCGTGATATGGAAGTTTTGTTACAAAAACATTTTAAAATAGTACATACAACCTATATTATAATAAGTTGCAGTTTCCTTTCTGGCTTCGGAATATACTTAGGTAGAATTTTAAGATGGAATTCTTGGGATATTATCAAAGATCCTTGGATGCTTTTTCAAGATTTAATTCAAATAGTAGTAGCTCCTTCACAACATATAGAAGCTTGGATATTCACCTTTGGGTTTGGTGCTTTCTTGGCATTAGGTTATACTGGTTTTAAACAATTTAAAGAAAGAACCTAAATTGATTTATAAAGCATCTTTAATAAGAGTTATAGCACTCTATTTTTTTCTTGTATTTTTCTAATCACAGCAGTAGCCGTATTTCTCGAAACAAAACGAGGAAGTTTTGATAAAAACTTATTTATAGTTCCAGGAATAGCAACCGTTTTACCTTTTAACATCGCCTCATATCCATATTTAGATACGACCTTTGGACATCCCATATTAAAACTAATCTTATTATCTGCACATCCTTCTGAGACTACATCTTGAAAACTGGTTTTTGTTTGTCCCGGACACAATGCAGTTACAGTAACTCCTGTTCCTTTTAATTCGTTTGCAATGGCTTCTGAAAAAGAAAGAATATATCCTTTTGATGCGTAATAAAGTGCCATTAAAGGACCCGGTTGAAAAGCAGCCAGCGACGACATATTTAAAATCATCCCCGAGTCGCGTTCTACCATACCTTTAAGTGCTAGCTTTGTAAGATGTGTAGTTGTAAGAATATGAAGATTAAGCATTTGAGACTCACGCTCCCAGTCTGTATTACTAAAGGTGCCAAAAATACCAAAACCAGCATTATTGATTAAAATCTCTATTGGCAAGTCACCAATTTCGGTAAATATATCTTCTGCAATATTAGACTGACTTAGGTCTTTGGCTAATACGTAAACTTCGGTAAAGTATGTGTTTTCTATCTCAAACTTAACCCCATCAAGTTTTTCTTTATCAATATCTACCAAGATAAGATTGCAAGAATCTTTTGCCAATAACATTGCTAGTTCGTACCCCAAACCAGAAGCCGCTCCTGTTACTAGAGCAACTTTTCTGGTATCTTTAAAATGTATCAAATGTTAAATATTTAACACAAATTTAAGAAAATTAATCCGCTTGGTCTATATAGTCTTGTAAATAAGAGAATCTAGGTGTAAGGGTTCCTTCCTTCGTGGTTATTCTTGCTCGTTCTAAAATTCCACGTTCGTCGTTATTAAAAAACGCAGGAATTACATTCTTTAAAAACATGTCTCCAAATCCTTCACTCGCATCTTTTGGTAACTCACAAGGCAAGTTATCTACCGCCATTACTGTAATTGCACCCTTTTGAGTATAAGGCACTTCTGTTTCGGTTTGTGGATCGTAACCATAAAAAGGATCTGCTATGGTAGAAGCTCTTATGGTACTTGCTACGGGGCCATCAATATCGCAGGAGATGTCTGCTATTAAATTGATCTTAAAGTCTGGATGTTTTGCATCTTCTCTTGTAAATAAATAGGGAGCTCCATTGCCATAAAAATGTCCTGCTATAAACATATCGCTTACTTTGGCATATTTCATAAAATCACTTTCGTAACCCGACGGATCTTTATAAAATGCATATTTATCCATAGGTGCACCATCAACTCGTTTGTTATATTCGGTGACATCAATTAGGCAATATACCGGTTCATTAAAATCTTGCGATAGGTATTGCTCATCCTGTACTTCTTTTATTTTTAAGTGATCTAAAATCTCTTTTGCTCCTTTTGCTACTTTGCCTGTGCCCGATAGAATAATTTTTAAGTGTTGCGGGAGTGTAATTTTGTTTAGTTCTCTTTTTACTGCCTTAAGATCTGCCAGGGTTTCTACTTTAGGGAGATCGAACAGTCCATCTCGTAATCCTAATACTCTAAAACCGTTATAAGCACCTACCAATCCTGCATAGCGTCCAAAACCAATTAATCTTGCGCCTGTCTTTTTAACAATGGTTTCGTGATCGTACAGTTCTATTTTTTTGTCTAAGACTGCTTTTAAGAGTTTCCTATTGTAGGGTTGTTTTTTTATGGTATGACTGAAAAAGAAATATTTTTTATTCGGAATTAAAGCTGCTATGGGAACTTCTTTTACGCCTAATAACACATCTGCTTCTGAAACGTCTGTCTTTACCTCAAAACCTGCTTCGCGATATGCCTCGTCTGGAAATACCCGAATGTTTGAAGTTTCTACAATTATGTGAGCATCAGGGAACTGCTTTTGTACTTCTTGACACTTTTGTGGTGAAAAAACGACACGACGATCTGGCGGACTTTTACGTTCTTTAATAATTGCGAAGGTAATTGGCATTTGGAATACTTTTTGAATGTTATTTTGAGTGCCAAAGATATGGATTTCATGTATCTTTGCACTCCGCATCACCAACCATTTTTAGGTTGTTTTGTGGTTTTGCGTAAAGGATAGAGGCAAGCTACCGTGTAGCGCCGAAAGCCTGACCCTCTGTAGCCTTTGGCGAAAGAGGGATACGCCCAAAAGGTGCTCATGTAAGTACCTAATGGTTTATGTTCCTTGAAACGGGGCCGACTGGTTTTGACAGCGGGTCTAATTGTAATGTAAGCATGTCGAGCGCTGGGAAACAGCTCGTAAATCTCATTTTTCACACTTTTTAAACGGCGAGAATAACTACGCCCTAGCTGCATAATCCGAATTATAGTAGGATAATGCCTCGGCCTACAAGGTAGGCAAGCAGGAAGTCTCTCGATTGCCTTGGTTTGCGGCGATTGATATAGAGACTTCGTAAAAGTAAACCTAGCCGTCATAGGGCTTTGATGTGGCGGTGAAACTCAAGTAAAGATAAGGGGTGCGTTGGTAGTTTTCGACCGGCAAGCCCACGAAAATCTAAATGAAAACTAAACATGTAGAAGGCATTATAATTGCTTGTTTGGACGAGGGTTCGAATCCCTCCGGCTCCACCTACGCCCTCTTTAACTTTATATTCTTTTAAAGCTAGAGAGGGCTTATTATATTTATAACTACTTATGGGCCTTTTATTGTCGGGCTTCGGTGGACGTGGGTCCACTGATTCTAACTACTTTATTGCATTATTAAACTTTACAATCTCTTAAAGCTAGGGAGGGTTT